>OFGR01001150.1_pt1 | contig 22592 bp, 27 predicted proteins | sample 1521811 | NCBI WGS metagenome assembly OFGR01 (sample SAMEA3504098, study PRJEB24116) | mouse gut metagenome | biome: mouse gut; feature: mouse-associated habitat; material: faeces | place: Denmark | collected 2011
ATTTTGTCATGGTATTTGTTTTCTCCTCTCCCTTATTGCTATAGACGGTCAGCTTTGTTCCAAGAATTCTTCTATAATTTCCGCAAAAGTTTTATTCCCTGCTTAAGACCCTTACTCTATTTCACTTTTTCAAAATAATTACCTATGATCGCATCATTCCTGTCTGTCAGGATTGGGTGCTGATCCCGCAGTGCCTCCCATTCTGTGATCAATTCCTCCCCCCTGCGCTCAAAATGCACGAGCACCTCTCCCTTTACATATCTTTCGCATATCCCAAACGACCTGTCCCCCGGCAGAGTCTGCATGGCAATGATGTCTATCTGCTGGTCATCCCCAGATACATATGCAAGTTCCCATGTATCCAGAAACCACCCACTCCCCTCTATCGTTGCATAATATTCATTGTCATGTTTCCAGATTGTTATGCAATACGTGGTATCATAATATATTTCACCGGAATTGTGCGGGTAAAACTCCGAATAAATGTATCCACCTATCCATCCGTCCATTTTCCTGCTATTGTACTGAATAACAGATATCATCATAAAAATAATTATTACTCCCATGAATAAGATGCCTGGCAAAACTTTTTTTCCCTTTCTTCGCATTCTCCGTTGACTTTTTATCCGTTCATTCAGATTTTTCATTCTCCTCTGTAGTACTCCTCCTTCTCAAAATAGCTTCCCACGACCGCCTCTTCCGTCTGAACCAAGTCAGGACTCTGATCACGCAGCGCTCCCCACTCTGTGAGTATCCCATCTCCCCTGCGTTCAAATTGCAAAAGAACTTCTCCTTTTGCATATCTCTGACTGATCCCGTACAGATCATCCCATGCAAGCGTTTGTGAAAATATGAAACTTATTTTGTTCCTGTCTCCTGAAACAGACGCAAACGACCATGCTTTCAGCAGGGAAGATGAAATCCAGTTCTCGCTTTGTACTAACGCATAGTAATCCTTGTCTTGTTTCCAGACTGTGATCTTATGATAAATATGCTTAACTGTACTGCTTTCACTGTTCACCTCTTCTGTATATCTATATTCTCCGATCCAGCTGTCCAGATTTTCTTCCTGATGATCTGTGTTCCAGTAAATATTTAAACATATTAAAACCGCTGTAATTATAAAACAGCTGATATAAATACCTTTTTTCTTCACTTGTAATTCTCACCATCCCTGACAAATCCGATACACTACTCTGAATGAACACCTTAATCATCATCATAACGAAAATAAGTATCCCGTCTTTCGATAACACTTTTTGCAGCCTCCGATTTTGTTATTGTTCCATCCTGATTTTCATCCAGTCCTTTGTTTTGTTCATAATGATTTGTACCGTCATTTTTTTTATAAAGTTCTTCCGCTCCCACTTTCCCTGATGCGAACACTCCTACATATACATCCTCCAGATTCTTCATTTTCCCGGCATTGGGTTTCAAGTGCAAATAAACCACATCCAATTGCTCCACGATATCCATTTGTTTAATACTTTCTTTCGTATATGTCGTATCATTATCTTGATTAATCTGATCAATCGCAATCTGTGTAAACTGGATCAGACCGCATGCACCGTCATCTCCAATCTGCTCATGAGGATTAAACCATGACTCAAACGCCATGACAGCCTGACACCCCTTGTGACATATTCAATATTTTGTGAATGCATCTGCTTATAAAATTCAGCCCATCAGATGCCTCATCTGTACAGCGCCGCACGACGAGAATATCAGCTCCCACAGCGAATGTCACTGTATCTTAACCGGCGCAAGTCCCAGGTAAATGATATCCCCCCGCTCCACCCTGCACGGCTCCCTCGAGGAGACCTTGTACATCTTCCCTTCCCCGCCGCGCTGGATGCGTGTTCCGTTCTCGCTGTCGAGATCCTCTATATACCAGCTCCCTCCGCTGTAGTTCATGACAGCGTGCTCCCCGTCAACAGTCCCTGCATAATCGGTGTTTTTGAGATTGACATCCACCTGGAACTCGCCCTCATCCCTGCCGAAGACGATGGAGGTCTTCCCGTAGATGTCCCATGTGTCCGTCACACTGCTGTCCTCGCCAAGAAGCTGAAGCTCCGACATCCCCCTCCTGTTCATGCCATATCGCCGAACGCGTCTGCCCTCTGTCGCATCGAAGACTGCCAGCACTGCAAAGGTCAGGGCAAATACCCCAAGCACTGCCAGGCTGATGCGTCTTTCCATGGGATCCTGCAGATACGCGTAGGACAGCACTGCCCCTGTTATGGCGGAGATGATGATCGCTATGTCCAGTGTAAGTTTACGATTCATAATTCTATACCTTTTTTCTAAATTAGTGATACTCATGACATACTGACATTACTGCAAAAGCCATTTTTATGTCACTTGTCTTTGATTTCTGTAACAGATACTTTTGTAAAAATTTTCATGTCATTTTGCTGGCAACTGCCACCGTAATAAACAATCTTGTATTCTGACTGCTTTTTATCCTTTCCCTTTTCCCCGTTTGTAGCAACTACCGTTATGGCAATATCCTTTTTGCCATCTCCATTTTGATCCTCATATATAAGATTTTCTAATTCGATCTCTGTCGAGAAACCATACTCATCGCAAATATCCTCATAAATATCAGGCACGATCTGTTTCTCTGCCTCTTCCGTCTGGTAATCATAGACATACACCGAAATCTGCCCTACCGGGGCAAAACCTGGTTCTCCATCTTCAGCACATACCATTATTTTTCGTATCTGGTTATCTTCATTTACATATAAGTACTCCCATAACACTTCTCTGCTCATAAACAAGGAGCGATGATCTATTCTCTTCGCAATAATCTCTTCCTTTTGAAGAATGTAGTCTTCAAGTGTTTTCTCATTGTCTGTTTCTTTATCTGATTTCGTGTTATTGAAGTGTTCTTTCAAACTTTCAAGAATATTTTGAACTTTCCAGTTCTCGTCTTCCTCTTTGTCTTTGTATAATTTAAAGAGAATCTCATCCAGCCATCTTTCTTTATTGCAGTCTATAAATTGGAACTTTCCTTCTTTCTGCAATCCGACCAGGCAATAGAGATATGGCAGCCAATATTCATCCCCCTGAAATTTGTGTTCTCCCAGCAGTATGATGATATCTTCCTCTCCATTTCCATCCAGATCAGCAGCCTGCATATCATAAAATTCGCCACCCAGAGACCCAAGTTTGTTGTCTTTTTCCTCTTTAAACAGTACTTCACTGGTATTCTGGTCATAATCTACCAAAATACCACTGTAAAAAATCCCCCATGTTGGATCTTTTGCCAGACGATCTCTATACTTTATCAGATACAACTCAAAATGATTCCCTTTCGAATCCTGAAAAAGGCAGGTATCAATCAACTGAAAAGAATCCTCACCTTCACATTGATATTTCCCCACCAATTCTGTAAATATGGACTGCTTCACCATATCCTGCCATTCCGCAAGCTGGAAATAATCTTCCGCCATCTGTGATTCCCATTCGATCGACTGCTGTGATACTGCATCCTTCCCCTGAACAAGATCTGATTCTGCGGCGTTTCGAAAGATTCCTGTCACCAGAAACGCTATTAACACACTTCTTTGAAATAGATTTTTCATCACATATCAACCTCCCTGTCTGTTAATTCATAGCAACACTCACCATACTTCCTTATCATATCTGTTTTCATAGTTATCTGCATTTTGTTTTGTATTATAACCTTCAAAGAATTCCCTTACCGTTCCTTGATCTAAACCTGTGTTTTTAATGTGTTTGATCATTGCTTCGATCTGAATCTCGTAACTATCCGACATCCTGTCATACATTTCTTCTACAGACGAAAAACCTGCCGTCTCATAATTAAACCCCATTAATTGACATAGTCCCATGCTGATTGATGAGTATGCAGCTTCCTCATCAATTGCCTTGGCATACTGCAGCGCTAAATATTGCAAATCGCTGTCCCCTAATCCTCCCGTTGGATGCAGACTAACAAACTCGTCTCCATATTTAATCTGTTGTCCTCCACTTCCATTGTCAGCCCTTCCCGTTTTCCATTGACTGTATCCCATTCCATCATTTTATGATGTTCCTGTATCGGACAATACGTTGGCTCATCCAGAATTCTGCCTGCACCTGCCGCAGTGAAATTATCTTCATGAAGTCCCGCTAAATTCTCTACGCAAATAGGATTTGTCCATTCGATGACTGGTTTCATGAGACAATAACATGTTCCGAATAATTTAGCTATCCTGTTTTTATTAATGGAATAGGGAATGTGATTTCCCTTATCTGTACCTAATAGAAAAAACTTCATGATTCGCTCCTCCCTCACTTTATCTTCATAAACGCATCGAACATGTCTGTCACGTCCAGCGGATTTTTCCTGTTTTTGTCCGCGCCGTTTCCCGGAGCCTGTTTTCCGTTCTGCTGATCAGCCTGAAATGAAAATCCGAAATAGCGCTCCATATCCCTTGTAAAATTTCCAAAGCTGACGCCCTGCGCGGCGCCTGCACTGCGCGCAGCCTTCTGTGTTTTGGACTCTGTCTCCATCGTAGCAGATGATTGTATCATATTTGCATCATATTTCCTGCGTTTTGCGGGATCGCCCAATGTCTCATACGCCTCGACGATATCCTTGAACCTTGCCTCGGCTTCGGGGTTGTCTGGATTTAAGTCGGGGTGGTATCTCTTTGCCAGTTTCCGATACGCCTGTTTGATCTGGCTCTCGTCCGCCTGGTGCGGTATGTTCAGTATTTTGTAATAATCCATATATGTCTCCGATCATTTCTGAAAGAGCGTATCCAACAGATGTTGCATACGCTCCATGATATTACAGACAGCTTTACTGCCGTTTATACGGCATATCCGCCCTCCACTGACACTGTGCTGATCTTGTCCTTCTTCTGTTTGATGACGAGGGTAAAGGTGCCGATCCCCTCCTCATCGCCGTAGTCCTCCCTGTAATCCACCACGAACGCGTTGGGGAAGCAGTATTTCCGCTCCATGATTCCCGCCGCCACATACTCGGCTGTTACCTTCCTGTAACTGTCCGCCTTCTCCGCCGGCACCACGGACCACAGCGCCAGCTTTCTCGTGCTGTCGAAGGGATCGCCGCCGACTGCCGTCAGGATCTTGCCCTTCACGACCATCGTCGCGCCCACGTCCTTTGTCCTCGCGTTGGAATCCAGGGGGATATCTGTCGTCACCTTGACACTCTTGACACATTCCTTGGATATTTCAAATGTTTCCGGACCCTCGATCTTTACTGTAAATGCCATTGTTCTTCTCCTCTCTTTTATACCTCAGAACCCCAGAAGAACGCTGCCCTGTGCGTTCTTCCATGTGAGATTTAGATTTTCTTAGGTATCGTCTTTTGATACCTTAGAAAATCTTCTCACATTGCGTAACCGCCATCGATCTTCATTTTGTCGTTCTCGTCCTTCTTCTGCTTCACATGCAGGTAGAACGTGCCGACGCCTGTCTCGTCGTCCATCTCCTCGGAATACTCCATGATGAACGCATTGGGCACCTCGTACTTGCGCACGACCTGTCCTGCTGAGACGACCTCCACCACCGCGCTGCGATAGCAGTCCGCTTTCTCCGAGGGCACCACGGACCACTTGGAGAGCTCCAGGGTCGCGTCGCTCCCCTCACCGCCCTGCTTGTAGATCATCTTGCCCCAGATCTTCATGGAGATGCCGAAATCTGTCGCCCTCGCGTTAGAGTCCGCCGGCGACTCGGAGTCAAACACCACATTTTTGATGCTCTTCTCATCCAGTGCGATCTGATCTGATCCTCCTGTTACGTTTAATCTGAATCCCATTTCTTTTCCTCCTTCTTTTTTTACATTGCTCTATTGTTTGAATTGAAACGGTTAATCTCAATCTCGAGATTCTTTACATTGCCATTGAATGTGATGTTGAGGACACAGTAGCCGTTTGCCTCATCGATCTCATATTCAATGTCATCCCCCTCTCCGATCACCGCATTGACACAGCCCCGCTTTTCCTGCCATCTGCTCTTCTGGCTGGAGGGATTGTTGGAGAAGAACTGTACGATGTTCTCCTGCTTGAAGTCGCCTGTCGCATGGCGCAGCATCCGCTCGATATAGGTCGTGACCTGTGTCTTGTAGATCGGCTCGTACACCTTCCCGTCGCTCATGAGGTTTCTTGCCTTGTACACCATGATGTTATGTACATTTTCCGTGCCCAGTATCGCGTTCTCCGAGGAGAACACGAAGCCGAAGCTGTGCCTGTTGATCTCATTCTTGATGGAGTTGGTAAACCCTGTGATCTCCTTTGCCATCACGGTGTGCACCCGCAGCGGGTGGTCGCCCGCCTCGATGTCAAACCGCACGCCAGGAAGCTCGGCATCGACGTTTCTCCTGAACATCTCCTTCAGGTACTCCGGACACTGGTATGCGGCGACGAGTCCGGCCGCGATATACGCCGCGCCGACGTACACGCCGTCGATCCAGAGCTTCATGATGTCCTCCTTCTCTTTTGACAGCTCCGCCATGTTGTTTTCATTCAACAGCATCCTGTTATCGAGGATCACGCCTGACTTTTCCTTCGGTATGATCGTAAAATTCGGGATGCAGGGGATCGCAAACTCGCTGTAAGCCTTTCCGATCAGGGAGCTGCAGCGGTCCTCGTACTTTTCGATCCCTTCCGTCGCCATATTGTTAAAGGTGGTCTTGTCCCCTGTCTCATAGCTGAAAAAGCACTGCACGGAATAGTCCTTCAGGACATCGAGCAGGCGCACCAGCGCCTCGACGCTGTTCACCCCGGTCTTTTCCGTGTTCTCATTGCCCCGGAAACGCTGTCTGGTCAGCCTGATGTTCGAGTTCTGATCCAGCGACACCGACGGGACGACTCCGTACCAGATCGTGTTGTCAAAATCATTTTTGGCGTTTACCGTGTTCAGGAAAGCGATCAGTCTCGGCAGGTTGTTTGCTTTCACCAGCATGTCGTTGGATATGTTGGTGATGAACATGGACGGCTTCATGCCTTTGATGTTCGACGGGTACTGCTCAAAGAACGCCCACACGCCCAGGATCTTCTCGATCAGAGGCTTTACGACCTTGATAAAGTCGTCTTTCGCGGTCTTGTAGAATTCCAGATACGAGTTGTAGTTGCTGACCTCCTGCCGGATATCGATACTGCTGACCATAGTGGATGCCAATGGGCAGTAGGTTCTCGTGACCAGCGCCTTGACATAGTCGCTGCTCTCCTCGTTCAGCGCCTCATAATCCTCCTCCAGCGCCGCGATCAGCCCGGCATTTACATTGTCATCGACGACCATGAGCTCTGATGTCTCCGCCTTCGGCGCCTCCAATACCTTTAATTCTCCGTTCTCATCCATGCTGAGCACGCCGAGCGCAAGCGGTGTGTTGTCCTTCTTCTCCTCCGCCTCGCCCAGCAGAAGCCTTGTCTTGATATCCTCGATCGCAAGCGGCAGCATCGCGAGCACATTGTTGTAGTTGACGCTCGCCTCCTCGAACATGACATTGAGCTTGTCCGCCAGATCGAGCTTGTGCGGATCCCCGTCCTCCAGCTCCGCGTAGGTCTTGTACACATACTGGAGCTCCTTGCGGTTCTGCCTGATATCTTCCATGACCTTCTTGGGCGATATCATGTCCGTCAGCCTGTCAAACTGGAAATCCACGTTGATGATGCTCTGGGAGCGCTTTGCCTCCACCAGGGACATCAGCATCTTGAGAAAATCGTTCTGCCGGTTCAGGTGGATCGGCGTCAGCATCTCCTCCGGGATGGTCTCCGGTTTCTGCAGTGTGTACATGATCTTCTGGTTGTTCGCATTGAAGAAGGAATAGACCGTCGGGTCGAACTTGTCTATAAATTCGTCAAAACTCCTCACAAGCAGCGCCTCGTTCATCTCCTTGATCTTCTCATCGCTGAGACTGTCGATCCCCCGCACATCCCCGACGAGCGTCAGGATATCAGACTTCTCCGGGTTGATCTCCTCAAACAATAATGTCCTGTTGGTCTGTCTGATGATACTCATTCTCTACCTCCTCTTTCATTTGGTGTTAAATCCTTATAATGAACTTCTATTTCTGCGTCCTCCTGGTCAAAAATAAAAGTTACTTTCTCATGGTAATACAGGTTATAGGACTGTCCCCTGGTCAGCAGCGCCCTGCCGATCAGCACGCTCGCCTTGCTGTTGTTCTTGATGACGAGACTTCTGTCCTCACCCGGCTTGAAGAGGATCTTCTCGGCACCTTTGAGATCCAGCGGCAGGCTGCAGGTGTCCAGGATCCACTCGAGCGTGATGCTCTCCCGCCGGCATCTGGCAAACAGGTTGATGCTCTCCGGCGGATAGTCAATCTCGTTTTTGTTGCGTATGACGTACACGACGATCTTTCCTGTGAAGTCACTCCCCGGCACCGCTTTCTCTATTGGCTCCGCCGTTCCCATATCCACCATCTGTCTTCTCACCGTGCGGTCTTTCCGTCTCCTGACGTAGGAAATGCAGAACAATGCCGTCACTGCAATGATAAAAACGGTGATGACAGACCAGAAGAACCAGTCGGTTTCCGGCTCCTCCTGCACAGGAATGAAGATCTCCTCCTGCGCGCTGTGCATGCCATAATAGTTTCCGACAGGATCGGCGAATCGAACTTCTATCCGAGCTGTCTGCGTTTTTCTCTGCGTTTCCGTTTGCTGTGTCTCTGCCTGCTGTGTTCCGATCCGGGATTCCGCCCGGACTTCTGCCGGATCCGGATTGTCCTGCATGTACGTCTTGTCGACCCATGCCTTTCCCTCCGATACGGTATAGTCCGCCTTCTCCCCGTCCAGATACAGTTCCATGCCTCCGTCTGCGAGGTGCCCGTCCAGCAGGCTGTCTCCGATCGGATCCCTGATATCCACCCAGATCCGTGCTGTCTGCGTGTCCGCCGCATATGTATGTCCTGTACTGACAGAAAATTCATACTCCGCAAACAGGTATGCATCGATCTGCATTGCCTGATCGGAAGCCATCTGTATCCGGACATCTCTTGAGACGGGTGCGGTGACATCTACCACCGTATATTTTTTGCCTTTGAGCACATCGATCCTGCCCGCCTCACAGTGGACCGTCATATTTTCGTTCTGCTGCGCCCCGGTCAGAAGGATCTTAGCCCGTTCCATCATGCAGTCCGGCAATGACACGGTCAGCTCCGCGTTCGTCCCGTCCATCTTCCCGATATGGCTTCCGCGATATCCCCATTCCTCAAACAGATATCTGCCGATATATCCGTACAGGCTGCCAGGATCCATGATCTCATACAGGCTGCCGCCCGTCTCGTCCGCGGCGGCATACACGGTGCATCCTTCCTGGATCTTCTCTCCGATTGCCAGGACATCGATCTCTATGCCCTTATTTCCTGCCGCCGACACGGTCTGACTGAACGCACTGGCGGATTCCTCTGTTCCCTGGTCCGTGTCCATCATGATCTCTCCGTCAGATATCAATATCATACTCTTTTCTGTCTGACTGCCCCGGAACAATGCCGCTGCCGCTTCGAGTCCCGCGCCCGCATTTCCATACTGCCTGTACTGGAGCCCGTCCAGCGCCTGATCGATCTCCGCGTAGCTGCTTCCGACCGGAAGTGCCGCGCAGACTTCATTATTGTAGGCGACAAATCCCATCTCACAGTTCATCGGCAGTGATGCCGCCAATCCTCTCACAAAGTCATATACAAGGTACTGGCTGTCCACGTCCTCCATGGATTTGCTGCAGTCCATGACGACGATGACCTCACGGCTCTGCTTCTGTTCCTCCTGCGCACAGACGGCGATCCGCGCCTGCGCGGAGATCAAAAGCAGCATCGCTATAGCAAATGATTGAATCTTTCTCTTTTGTATCGTTTTTTTCAATTGTCTTCACACCTTTTGTTTATTAGGGATTGTATTGTATATTCCAGCAGATTTTATCAGAAGTTGCTTTGTAATATTTTGTCGGATTTTGTTTTTTTATCGTACCACCCCAACACAAAAAAATCCATGACGTTCTCAGAAAACTTTATTTTCCAAAAACGTCATAGAATTTTGCCGGGGTACATTTTATTATATTTTATATTGTTGTAACGTAAATCTTATGTTGTGTATAAAAGGAGGGTCTTGAATCATGAAAAATGTATTTGCTGTTTTGTTGACTTTGTGTCTGATCACGGTTGTTGTACCGCCGGTTTCTGAGGGCGACGATGGGGATTATGGGATTAGTACATGTGAATATGTTTGTCAATACTATGATAATTAATCAGGATCTTTTTGATACTTCTTCTTATATGCCTTTTGTAAAATATTAGTCACTTCCTCTCTGCCATATAATTTGACAATAGAATATCCATATCTAAGATAAGTTTCTTCTACCTCTGGCAAGCCTCGTTTCCCGTATACCAGGGACAGGTTTGCCAGTATGTCTCCTGCCATGTCCCCGCGGCAGCACTCGAGACCGTGCCGCAGACCTTCCTTTCCGATCTCCTCTGCTTTTTCCAGCTCGTCAGCTGCTTCCAGAAATCCTGCGTAATTTAAGTATAATGTCAATCCCGGAACAGCATGGTGCCGCATCAATACCCTGCTTTTTTTATAACGCTGCACCAACGCCTCATAGATGATGAGTGCTTTCTGCACTTTTTGCGCTTTTCTAAAGTTGATTGCTATATGATTCCATATCGTGTATTCCATCCGGAACGGGACACGGTAGATCATTGTTCCCGAATCCGCAGGCGGCATCGTCAGATGAAGCAGTTCCCAAAGCTGCTCGTTTGCCTGTTCGCGCGTCAGTTCGCCTCCCTCTGTCTGGGCGGAAATGCGTCCTGTCCCGATAAACTGTCTGTTGACACTCTTTGTCATATCCAGTTTCGCTTCAATCTCATCGAGCAGCTTCATCGCCTTCTCCCACCGGTCTTTCGGAAAGCTGCGGTTATACTCCCTCACCTTCTCATACAGTTCATAGTCGTCCGCCTCGATATACCCGTAATATTTTTCCCGCTCCATACCCATTCTTTTCAGCATCTGATAGAGATTCTTCTTATTGGGACTTCTCTTCCCTTTCTCGATGCGCGACAGCGTTTCCTGCGCGCAGATATCCGCACAGAGCTTCTCCTGAGATAGTCCTCCCGCCTCCCTGAGATCCCGGATCAACTCATTGGTGATGACAAACTCGCCCTGAAAACTGCTTCTCATAAATGCCGCCATCATATTAGATTCCATGTGCACGCCTGCCGCATCATACAGGAAAACGAGTGCCTCCTGATATTTCTTACACTGTTTCAGCTCACTATGCCTGCCCATTTTCTCAAGGCAGGTTTCTTCCAGCGCCAATATCTCCCACAGCGGGCTCAGGGAGCCATTCTCAACGAGGGATCGTTTTGCCTTCTGGCATATGATGTAAGCCTCCTCCACCCTTTCCTGACTCAGATAGAGCTGTCCCAGCAGCCACGCGCAGTGCGGGTACACCTTTACCTGCTCCTCGGTATCTGTGTAGTGGTGCAGTATGTAGCTGCACAGCTGCTCCAAATGTCCGGATAAACCGCCGGTATCCCCGAGCTCCCACAGACAGTATGCGATCACCATGATCAGCCGGATCTCCTGATTGCACAGGCGCTGTCCCGCCCCGAGTGCCCTTCTCCAATCATTGCGCAGGGTACACGCAAGTGCCTGTTCCATCCCGCACAGACAGGATGCATGATCCTGTTTTTTCATATAGCACGCCATCGCCCACAGCGCAGCCTTGTACTGTTTGTGGATCGAGCGCTTATTGTCATTGTATGTATCATAACCTGCGATCAGCTCCGTCAGCCTTTCGTGATCCCACTCCGCTATGCTGTGCTCGATCTCTGCCCTGTACGAAATGGCGGCATACTCTTCGCCGGATACTGCAAGCTCCAGCTTGTCGATGGATTTTCCCAGACGCTCAAACAATGCCTGCAGTGTAAAGTAATCAATCTCATGTCCCCCGCTCTCCACCTTGGACATCTCGGATATGCTTATGATCCCATCCGCTACACGCTTCTGTTTCTCGCCCATTTTCTCACGCTCCTTGAAGAGCATGACACCTAATTCCTGTATCATAGCTTTTCTCCTTTGTAAACAGTATACCGCACCTCTTTGTCACCGTCCACCGACTTGCGATTACTTTTTCCCCTTTCTGGCATACGGGACTCTCTCGTCTGTCAGATCCAGCAGGTAGTCAATGCTCGTGTCATAGAGCAGTGCCAGGCAGATCAATATTTCCGTTGGGATCCCTACTTTCCCCCGCTCATAGTCGCTGTAGACCCGCTGGCTGCACTGCAGTCTCGCCGCCAGCTGTGTCTGTGTCAGGTCATTGTCCTCTCTCAAATCTCTCAATCGCGCATAACGCATATTTATCACCTCATTACCATCATATCCTAGCGGATTCCCCGCTAAGAATTTTTAGCGGAAATACCGCTAAACTTTTAGTTTAAAGATGATCGATCGGGACACCAAAAAGAGTCCGGCGGCGGTTCCTGATACCTCCCGGATACTCTCCATATTTCCATTGCACACAATGATCCGGTATGATATATTTATTTCATCAAGCGACTGAAAAATATTTGAACCAGAAAGACGTGATTCCATGACAGACTATGAGAAAGCCATCGCCCTATGGCAGCAGAAAAATATCACAACAGACGCCGCGTTATCGGAGGCATTGAACGGTCAGCGGATCTCCTTTGCATACCACTCCGGCAAAATAGAAAACGACAGCATCACCTATCACGACACCAGGGAAATCTTTGAACACGACGGCGTGACCTCCTACACCGGCGACCTGAGGACACTCTTTGAGATCCGCAATTCCAGGGACGCACACGAATTCTTCCTGGCAGCATTCAATGAAAAACGCACGCTCGACGAAGCTTTCATAAAAGAACTGCAGCGGCATATTTTCATGCGAAATTTGAGAACATCCATCCGTTTGCAGACGGCAACGGGCGCACCGGAAGGCTTGCCATGAATTATTTCCTGGTCATGCACAACCATCCGCCCATCACCATCCACGAGGAGGACCGCCAGAGCTATTACGAGGCGCTGGAGGCATGGGATACCGCGCAGGATCTCGATGCGCTCCGCAGCTTCCTGATCAGCCAGACCGTGAAAACATGGTCCAGACAGATCGCCCGCGCTGAAAAAAGAGCGCATCCGTAATCCGCCGATCACATCCTCGCCGCCATCAGACTGCTCGAGGAATACCGCCTAAGCCCGCGGTAGAACACAAACACCGCCAGCGCGGACAGCACCACCAGATACCCCAGCACCGCCAGCAGCTTTGCCGCGTCAAACTCGATCATGACGTGCACCGGGTGATAGATCATCATGCCCACCGGGATCACATTGTAGAGCAGGATCCGGGCGGCTCCCTTGAAGATGCCGTCCGGGTAGGTGTCGAAGGTGATCACGCTGTTTATCATATGACTGGCAAACAGCTCCGAGCGCACGAACCAGAACGACAGGCTGCCCATCAGCAGGGCAAACGCCGTCACAAGCCCTGCCCCCGTCACCGTAAACAACAGAAATAACAGCAGGCGCTCCACGCTGAAACAGAAAACACAGATCAGCAGCAGGCCATACAGCAGATCGCCGATCGCGGAGGTATTTGTCGCGGAGGTCATCACGCTGAGCAGGACATTTTTAGGCTGGACCAGATACGAGTCCAGCTTGCCGTTGATGATCAGCTCCGGCAGGGCAAATACCCGCGCAAACAGGATCCGCGACAGACCGAAACTGCTCGCCGCAAGCCCCCACAGCAGCATGACTTCGCGCATCGTATAGCCGCCGACATCGTCCCGCAGGCGCAGCAGGATCACCCACTGCACGATAAAGGTCGCATTGTTGAGCATCATAAATAAGACATTTGTCACAAAAGTGACCTTGTTGAGCATCTCCCGCATAATGTTGTACTTGACTGAGAGCGCGCACACCCGCAGCTGATTTTTAACCGCCGTTAACATACAGTTTCCTCCCTCCCTTTTCATAGATCCAGAACAGCAGCCCGCAGCCCAGGACCAGATAGACCACCTGCGCCGCCAGGATCTCCAGACACTTTTCCGCGCTGAAATCGACGATCAGCTTTGCAGGTCCGTAACACACCGTATAGATCGGCGTCAGCTTCAATACCGGCTGCAGGGCTGCCGGAAAGATCTCTATCGGAAAGATCGTTCCCACGACCAGGATCATCTTGTCGTACAGCCACTGGAACGGGTCGGCATCCTCGATCCAGAATGACAGCATGCTGATACATATCTTGAACACTGCGTGGATCGTCATCCCGAGTACTGTGCACGGCACTGCCGCCAGAAGCGTGATCCCCCGAAATCCCGGGATCCCTCCCACCATTGTCACCCCGATCACAACCGTGAGCACAGCGTACATCGGCAGCTGTATGCTCCACTCCGCCGTGTATTTTGCAAGGATATACAGCGGGTAGCAGTAGGGTTTGTTCACCAGATACGCGATATTCCCGCCCCGTATATCCGCCGACACCTGCTGCCGTATCGTCGCCGAGCGCGCGCCAAACCAGATCATCTCCGTGATCATCACATACCAGATCATCTGCTCCTTCGTGTACCCCGCGATCAGATCCTCCGGCGACGCGTACATGTAGTCCCACAGATTGATAAATATAAAGCACAGCATGAAGTAGCTGATAAATCCCATCGCGATATTTGCCGCATACTGCAGATTCTCCATCAGCACCGAGCGGTAGATCACCACATATTTTCTCATTGCGCCCTCTCCCTCCCCTCTGATCGGTAGATCTCCATGATGATATTTTCGAGCGGTATATTCGAGATATTGATGTCCTCCACATGCTCCGCGTCGATGCTGCGGAGCGCGTCGTTGATCTTCATCACCGAGGTGTCCACCTCAAGCCTGACATGACTGCCCTTCTGTTTCAATATCGTTATGCCCTCCGTCGGGGGCAGTGCTGTCTCCTCCTGCAGCTTCACCTCCACGATCTTCTTATTCAGATAGTGGTATTTCAGATGCTCCATGGAGTCGTCCATCACGATCTGACCGGAGTTGACGATGACGATGCGCTTGCAGAGCTTCTCGATATCCCCGATGTCATGGCTGGTCAGAAAGATGGTCGTGTGGAGCTCCCTGTTCATCTGCTTGATCAGCATGCGGATATTTTCCTTCACGACCGGGTCCAGACCGATCGTCGGCTCATCGAGGAACAGTACCTTGGGCTTGTGGATCAGCGACGCCACAATCTCGCAGCGGATGCGCTGTCCCAGCGACAGGTTCCGGACCGGTGTGTTGATGAAGTCCGAGAGTTCAAAGATCTCCGAAAGCTCCGCGATGCGCCGCTCGGACTCTCCGCCCGACAGATCATAGATCGCGCCGAAGAAACAGAAATTGTCGTACGGTGTCAGATGTGTCCAGAGCTGCTCCTTCTGCCCGAACACCGTGCCGATCTGGTAGGCAAGCTGCTTTCTCTTTTTCACAGGATCGATGCCAAGCACTTCCACCCTGCCGCCGTCAGGGTACAGGATCCCTGTCAGCATCTTGATCGTCGTGCTCTTGCCAGCCCCGTTCGGTCCGATAAAGGCGAGCACTTCCCCCTCCTCCACGCCAAACGACACCCCGTCGACTGCCCTGATCTCCTCCGTCTGCGGGTGAAATACCGCCCTGATGCTGCCTCTCATCCCCTTCTCCTTGCGCTTCACCCGGAAATTCTTGGTCAGCGCCTCCGCCTCGATCACTCTCATTGTCTGTCCCTCCTCAGAAATATTTAAATGTAAAAAGAGCCGTCATGTTACATACACTTTCATGTATATACCATGCGGCTCCCCATTTATCGAGATAACCTGTCCGAAACACTTTCGATCACCGCATAGCCAAATAAGACTTTTCGTCCTACGGCCATGCGTTCCACCGTCTCATTACCGGTGATCGTCCGTGACCGTATGCTGAAAAATCTGAATCTGCTGCATAATCGAAATAAATAGTGCGTTCTTATTATCGTAATTTGTCATGTCCATGCTCTCCTGTTACCCAAAACATTGTCAAGTCTATAAATTTCTAATAGGATAGCACAGCCTTATATAAAAAGCAAGCACTTTTTCCATGCATGGGATATATCCGCCTCCACATAGTAAATATCGACCACCTCACAACACCTCGCTATCCCCGAAATAGTATTCAAAATACCGCTTCCGCAGAGGCTGGTAGGATCCCCTCGGAAGATAGATCTTCTTCCCGGTATCCATCTGTACTTCCTGCGCATTCAGGCTGACCACATGCACCAGATTCACGATGTAGGCAACCCCCACCCGCGAAAATTCCGGATAGCAGGAAAGCTTGCCGTAAATCTCAGCCATCGTCCGGCGAAGCCCGTACTGCTCACCGTTTGACAGATACAGATACTGTGTCTTTCCCTCCGCCTCACAGTACACGATCTCATCGACTGCCACGCGCTGGATCTTCCCGTCTATGCGCAGCAGCAGATATTTCCGGCGTGCCTCCTCCATATCCCCGAGTATCTTGTCCAGCACCGGAAACAGTGTCTCCTCCGTGATCGGCTTCACAAGGTACTGCGATGCATCCACGCCAAAAGCATCCAGCGCATGTTCCCTGGATGATGTGAGGAAAATGATCCTGCCATTGTTGCCCATGCTGCGCAGCTCACGCGATGCATCCGTACCTAATTTTCCAGGCATGTATATATCCATCAGGATACAGTCCGGCATGTACTCTTTCTCCCTGACCTTATCGAGTAGATCATCGGCGCTCTCAAACCGCTCGATCACAAACGCTGCCCCGGAATGCCTTTCCCCGTAATGTCTCAGCATCCGTTCCGTCTTATCCAATTCCGCCTCCTCGTCATCACAGAGTGCTATCAGATACATCCCAAGTCCCTCCTCTTTTCCTCTTTCAGATTACCAGTATCTCATGTTGCCGCAGGAATATTCATGATCAGCCGGAACACAAACACCCCGTTGTCGTTCTTAAAATCATACTCCCCGCCAAAGTTCTCCGCTGTCTTGATGATGCTCAGCACACCGATCCCGCCCGTAAACTCCGGTTTAGGCTGCCCGTTTTTCATTTCCGTCTCGATCCTGCAGGTATTGCTGCAGATGATCGCCAGCTTGTTTTTCTTCCGTTTGAGCACCAGCCGGATAAAACACTCCCGCTCTGACGACTGCTTCTTTACCTCGATGCAGCCATAGATCGCATTCTCGTAGGCGTTCGCCAGTATTGTGACGAGATCGATATTGGGTATCGTCAGATTCCCGCCAAGATCGACGTCCAGCGTGACATTGATCTGCTCTCTCCTTGCCTTTCTGGTATATGCCGACAGGAGATTGTTGACTGTCGTGTTGGCACATATGCACTCCGCTATGTGCTCGTTCATCTCCCTGTCATACTCCTTCAGATACTGCAGGAGCTCCTCGTTCTGCCCTCTGCGGGCGTGTTCCGCGATCACGGCGTTATGATGCCTGGCGTCGTGACGGATGCGCTTTCCGGACTCCACCGATTCCTGCAAAATCTCCATGTTGCGCTCCAGCAGCCGGTGGTTCATCTGCATCAGCTGGTTTTCTTTCTGGTACTCCCTCTCCTTGCCGATGTGCAGATACAGGCGGAAGATCAGCAGCTGCAGCGCGCCAGTCAGGAAAAAGTTCGTGATGATCTGGAACAGATGGTACGGTGTCTGCTCCGCCGCTCTGGGATTCATGATGAACCCTATGCCAAAGAGGATACTGATGATCATGACGCCGACGCTGAACCTGTCCAGTTCGTTCTCCACATAATATCCAAATCCCCTGATATCCACCTTGATCTTCCTGTCGATAAAATATGCCATAAACGTGATCAATACAATGCGGGTGACGATATCCGCCCACACATTCCTGTCAAAAAAGATGACAGAAACCTCGATACCCCCGATCAGAAATACCGCCAGCAGATAAAAGGTGAGTGCAAGCTTGTACACCGTCAGATAGATCGGATCCCTGCTCATAAAGACTGCAAACACACAAAAGCAGACGAACATCGCAAAAGCCACGATGCGCACACAGTTCGACCAGTCCAGCATATACCAGATACAGGCCGGCACAGTCACCGCCACACCAAAAAGAATATAACATACCACTGTCTTTCTGCGGTCATACCGCGGTTCGCTGAGCAGTGAAAACAGCAGGATCGTCCCGACCAGACTCAACGCAAACCGGATGAACGCTATGTATACCGAACCTCCCAGCACGGCAGCCACCTCCCTTACAGATACTTGTCGATCGCCTTCACCGTCTCCACAAGCCCGATCATCAGCTTTCCTGCCTGATCCGCCTTGTGGCTGGTGGCTGTCCCTAGCTCCGCCGCCTGCTGCGTGCTCGCCGCCACCTCCTCGCTGACTGCCGAGATGTGGCTGATGCTGTCCACGATCTCATTGTTGGCTTCCAGGATCTCCTCTATCTTCCCGTAAATATCCTGCACATTGGTGTGAAGACCGCCCATGCGGCTGCCGATCTCCCCAAACTGCGCACTCGCGTTTGTGATCAGCTCGTGCTCCGTTCCCGCCGCCATCATGACATTATCGACCGTGTCCTTTGCCATATCGGCATTTTTCTTCAGTTCGTCGACAATCTTGCGTATCCCCTCCGTCAGGTTTCTCGTCTCGTCCGCAAGTGCGCGGATCTCCTCGGACACAACGGCAAATCCCTTTCCCGCCTCGCCTGCCCTCGCACTCTCGATCGACGCATTGAGTGCCAGCAGGTTCGTCTGGCTGGAGATCGAGAAGATCCTCTCCGTGATATCCTCCACCGCCTTTGCATTTGAGATCAGGCTTGCCACGGAGGACACCACCTGCTGATTTGCCTCCTCGGTCTTATGCGCCTGCGTCTGCAGACGGTCCACGGTCTGTTGTCCCTCCCGCACGGCTCCCTCGGAGCGCTCCGCCATCGCGAGCATCTCATCGGACATCTGCTTCGTCTCGAGGATCATGCTCTGGATATTGCCGGTCATCACTGTCTGTCTCCCGATACTCTCCGCATTGCTGCTGTTTCCCTCCGCGATATCGCCCAGCTCAGACACCGTGGAATCCACATCCCGGCTCAGCTGTCTGATGTGCTCCGCCGCCTCCGCCGAATTCTGCCTCACACAGGCAGCCACCTCCAGCACTTCACCCAGGAGTGCCGTGCTCCTCTCCTTCTCCTGATTGATGCTTGCGATCTTCCTGGCATTATTGTCATTGGATATCTGCGTGGTTCCGCAGAGCACGATCATATACACCACTGCAGACGCACCCTGGAGCAGGAGCGATGTGCTGTTGATCGGCGCACCCGAATGCATCTGTCCGAGCACTGCCACGATATAAATCACATCCACCACATTGATCGCGCCAAAGACTATGGCGATCCGCAATATCAGCTTCAGATCATAGTACAGTATATAGATCACCGTCAGCGGGAAGACCATCATGAACACAAGGTCATTCTGTGCGCCGAACACAGCAAGCCCGTACACCGCCATGTAACCGATCACAGAGATATGCTGGAACACCAGGCTGTCCTTTTTGTGAAAATAGACCGCATAGCATGCTATCATGGAAATGACGACCGACACATCCACAGCAAGCATAAAGCCCAGGCTGATATTTCCCTGCGCATAATCGCCAATATACCCAAAAAACAGAAGCATATCAATGATCGTAACGATCGTCAGTACAAATTTGTTCACTCTCTTTTCTTTTCCGTACTGCGTTTTTGCCATTCAAATCATCCTTTCTTATTCTATTGCGTTCCATTGCGATTCCATTATGCCAGCGTGTGTCTCTAAATGCCCCGGACCTTCTCCGCTGCTCCCCCCGCACACTTCCTCTGCATGGGGCCGCGCATAAAAGAAGTTGCCAAAGCTTCATTTGGGGAAATGATTGCCTCAGCAACTTATAGGAGTAATATGAATTGCTACTGCAGTGCAATCCAAAAATATTATACTACATAATTTGTCGAAAAAAATATGTCAGGAATGATTCGCACTTTTTTCGGTATAATTTGCAGACCCGCAGATCTATTTTGTTGCGCGCCTTTCGTCGATATAGTATGCCAGCAGCGCTGCCGTCCCGTCGACCCCCAGCCTGCTGCTGTTTATGGAAATGTCATAATTTCTGGATTCGCCCCATTTCCTGTCGCAGTGCCCGTTGTGGTATCGCCTGCGCTTCATATCCTTCTCGCGCATCCTCCGCTCCGCCTGCTCCTCCGACAGCTGGTACAGCCGCATGATTCGCTCGATCTTTTTGTCCCTGTCCCCGAGCACAAAGATCGATATCATACTGCTGTATTCCTTTAAGATCGTCTCGCTGCACCTGCCCACAATGACAAAGGACTCACCTGCCTCCGCCTTGTTTATCAGATGCTCAAACTGCAGCAGATACAGGTTTTCTTCCGGCGAGCTGCTGTAGCCGCGCACTGTCCTCGACGCCAGCCTGTTCCTGTGCTTCTCGTCCAGCCCCCGCAGATCCTGCATATCCAGATTCTTGTCCGCCGCGATCTCGTCCAGCAGATTGTGGTCAAGCAGCTGGATCCCATAGTGTTTTGAGAGCCGCTCCGCGATTTCATGACCTCCGCTGCCATATTCCCTGCCCACAGAGATGATTAATTGTTTTTCCATCAGCTTCGCCTCCCTTTACAAATATCTGACATAAATGATGAGCATGGAGATCAGCACTACGAGCACCGTGGCCGGCATCATCTTCTTGCAGTACTGTCCCCACCTGATCACGTAACCCTCCCTCGCCGCTGTCGCGATGCCGACAACATTGGCGGATGCGCCGATCGGTGTGGCGCTTCCGCCGATGTCCGTCCCCATCGCCAGCGTCCACGCGAGCATGGACAAGTCCACACCGTACGTGACGGACAGCGTCCTGATGATCGGTATCATCGTCGTCGCAAACGGAATATTGTCAACGAACGCACTGGCAACCGCCGACAGCCATATGATGATCGCGATCATGACCATGACATTGCCGCCGCTGATCCTGCCGATAAATGCCGCCATGATCTCCAGTGTCCCCGTCTGCTCCAGACCACCGATCACGACAAACAGACCGATGAAAAACAGCAGTGTCTTGTAATCCACCTTCCGCAGCAGCGTGACCGCATGCCGCCACGACGTCACCAGCGTCGCAGCCGCCACGATCGTCCCGATCGCAGACACCGTAAGCCCTGTCTGTGCGTGTGTGACCAGCAAAACGATCGCAGCCCCAAAAATAATGCTGCTCACGACAAATCCCTTCCTGTCCGTGATCGTCGACTCCGGGCTTGGCAGACTGCCGTAATCGACCGCCTCCTGCGCTCCCGTTTTCAGTTCCCTGCCAAACAGCAGATAGAAATAGACCAGCACTGCGATCAGCGATATCCCGGCGATCAGCCCTGTGTTCGTCACAAAATCCGTGAAGGAGTACCCCAGCGATGTCCCGATGATAATGTTGGGCGGATCGCCGCACATCGTAGCCGAGCCTCCCAGGTTCGCACAGAATATCTCAGACAGGATCATCGGGACCGGATTGAACTTCAACAGCTGTGAAAGCTCGATCGTGACTGCTGCCAGAAACAAAATGACCGTGATGCTGTCAATGAACATCGCCAGCACGGTCGACAGAACCATAAACGTGACAAACAGCGGGATCACCTGATACTTTACAAGCTTGGCGATCCGCATGCACAGCCATCTGAAAAAGCCTGCCCTTGCCATGCCTTCCACCATCACCATCATGCCGAAGATAAACAGGATCGTCTCCCAGTTGATGCCGGCGCTGCTCTCTGCCGACTCGCCGGACAGATACCAGAAATCCGCCGTGAAGATGCTCTGCAGATTCACCGTCTCGATCACTGCCGCCATGCTGTGCATCCCCACTCCGAACACAAAAACCACTGTCAGCAGTGCACACACCAGCGACACAACATGTCGCTCCACAATTTCAGTCACTATAAAAACAAACATTGCAATAAAGATGATTACTGCAAATACCTGCGCTAACATATGAATCCCTTCTTTCTAACATTATATTGTATGTCATGATATCATGCATTGATAATGTTAGCTTCGCTTTTTCCCGTCCGACTGGTGCATAAAATCCGTGACAAGCCCGTCGGATGTCTGACAGAAAGGCTGCAGCACCGCCAAAAGCCCAAAAGTCCTGCGATGCAATGTAAGGGCGCGGTTCAGGTGGGAAAAGGAGGGGAGCGAATGCAGTTCGATCGGCTTCTCTTCCGCATTTCTGCCCTCACCGAGCATCTCACTGCCACACATTTTCAGGCTGTTGATGTCGGCGTGAAGTGACATGGGACAAAAGGCAGTCTCCGCCATCGGCCCGCGCAGAAAAAAGGCGTCCCTCGCCGCCGTATCAAGATAGATCCCCGTCAAAAACAATATGATCATCAATACCAGGCTGATGATCCGACACTTCCTCTTCTGCACGATGCTTCCTTCCTCCCTGTCCAGAACGTCGTAATTATAGCACACTTTTATATTGATGGAAAGAGGATATTTTTTATCCGGCTATACGGGAATCGACAGACCGCTGCTCCACGACTCGCACAGACTGGTCATGGCAATCAGATATCCAAGAATTACTTTTGGCACGGAATA
>OFGR01001153.1_pt1 | contig 22544 bp, 20 predicted proteins | sample 1521811 | NCBI WGS metagenome assembly OFGR01 (sample SAMEA3504098, study PRJEB24116) | mouse gut metagenome | biome: mouse gut; feature: mouse-associated habitat; material: faeces | place: Denmark | collected 2011
AACTCAAACTTCGCACATAGATTTTAGCTATGCACCTTGAAAATTCAATATCTGGGCCGTTTTGCGCTGTCCAGTTAAAATAGATGGAGAAAATGAAAAATGTTTATAAGGATAAGACAGAGAAGCAGCTGCTATACAGAGAAGTAGAGAGATTAAGAAAGATTAACAGAAAACTGGAAGATGAGAACAGGTGTTTGAGAGAAAATTCAGAAAAGACAGAACGATATAGAAAAGAATATGAAACACTGATGAAGTCTGTTGAAAACATGCAAAAAAGATATGGAGAAAAATGAAAGATGTTTGATGGACTGAGTGTGATTTATAGAAAAGAATCAGGAAAATTGAAAAAGCAGACAGAGAAATAATTAGTGATGGCGTTTGTGAATGGCGGATTATGAAATAATTATAAAGACATCGCCCTGGGGTGGCAGTGTTTATGGAAAAGAGAATATAAAAAAGGAAATGAAGATAGAAAAATGTAGAAGATGATTATAGGAGTTAGATTGAATTTTTGAACATTTTACTGAATGGAGGATGATTTTTATAAGTATGACAGAAACACAACAGGGAAAGGCATGATTAAATATCAAAGAATTTTGTGCTTACTTAGGAATAGGACAGACAATCTATATAGACTGCGAAATCATCTCCTAAACATGAAAACATTTGATGTGGAAAAGTTTGGATTTGTGAGTTGAAAGAAATAAGATTTGGTGGTATACTAAACAAAGTATATCTAGGCTTATCTTTTTGGTTTGCTCATAAATCAGAAAGGATTGGTGTATATGGGTAAATCGTTGAAGGTGTAGAGCAGTATGAGAGAAGAAGGCATGCAGGGTAAAATAAAAATGGTACAAAAATGGCACAGTAACATGTAAAATAGAAAAATAGAAGGGCTAAAAACCCCATAAAATAAAGGAGAATCAGACCATATGGAACAGTACAAAAAAGAATTTATCGAATTTATGGCAGACAGCGACGTTTTAAAGTTCGGGGATTTTACGTTAAAGAGCGGGCGCAAATCTCCGTTTTTCATGAATGCAGGAAATTATGTGACAGGCACGCAGCTGATGAAGCTTGGGGAATATTATGCGAAAGCCATTCATGACAATTACGGGGATGATTTTGATGTTTTATTCGGGCCTGCCTACAAAGGCATTCCGCTAAGCGTTGCGGCAGCGATTGCGTATGCAAAGCTGTACGGGAAGGAAGTCCGCTACTGCTCGAACCGCAAGGAAGCCAAAGACCATGGCGATGCAGGCATTCTGCTTGGAAGCAGGCTGCAGGACGGCGACCGTGTCGTAATCATTGAGGATGTGACGACTTCCGGGAAATCGATTGAAGAAACGTTTCCGATTTTGAAGGCGCAGGCGGATGTCCGGGTTGCAGGGCTTATGGTTTCGCTGGACCGCATGGAAAAGGGACTGGCCAGTGGAGAAAGCGCGCTTATGGAGATTCAGAAAACATATGGGTTCCCGGCCGGTGCGATTGTTACCATGCAGGAGGTTGTGGAGCATCTGTATAACCAGCCGTATAAAGGAAAAATCCTGATTGATGATACATTAAAGGCTGCCATTGATGCATACTATGAACAGTATGGCGCAAAACAGTGAGCCGCTGTGGAAGGCTGCCATGGCATAAAACAGTGAGCCATTTGGAAAGAAACAGGATAAATATCAAACAGGCTGCATACGATAAAAGTATGGTGCAGAAATAGGCTGAGGAATCTGAATTGAATTATAAAAAGCATAAAAAAGGGTACCGGATGGCAGCCTGGCTGCTGTTCGGTCTTTATCTTATCTTAATGGTTTACTTTCTGTTTTTTGCAGAAAGCATGGGCAGGAATTCGGTGGGGCGGGAATATCACTATAACCTGCAGTCATTTAAGGAAATCCGCCGGTATCTGACCTATTATGAGACAATCGGGCCGTTTACGGTTTTTCTGAACCTTGGGGGAAATATTCTGGCTTTTGTACCGTTTGGCCTGTTTTTTCCGCTGCTGTCCAGAAAAAACCGCGGGTTTTGGAAGGTGGCGCTCATCAGCTTTGAAGTAAGCCTTTTGGTAGAGCTTATCCAGCTGGTTACCCGGGTCGGCAGCTGTGATGTGGATGATATGATTTTAAATACGCTGGGCGGGATGATTGGCCATCTCTGCTTTAAGATTCTGTTTCTCTGGCACAAAATGGAGCTGAAAGGGGCCGCGAATGAAGAAAAAAGCACGGGCTGATAAAAATTATAAGTTTACGAAAAAAAAGCATTCCGGGCCGGGTGCCGTGGCGCTTGTACTTTCCTTTGCACCGCTTTTGATGTTTGTCTATGCAGTCTGGGTGTCGTATACCAAAAACGGCCAGGCACCGGAAACAATCGGCTGCATCGGGATTGCGGCCATGCTGGCTGCGTGCGTGACGCTGAGTGTATCGGTGCGTGAAGCGCGCAGGGAAAATATAATTAAAAAAGTACCGGTGGCCGGAGCAGTCCTGTCCGTGCTGATGCTGGCAGGCTGGGGCGCCGTCTACGTGCTGGGCTGGATAGGGCAGTAACGCGGCCCGGATGCATGGCAGTCAGCAGCTGTGTACGTGGCGGGCTGCAGCAGTAACGCGGCCCGGATGCAGAAAACAGCTGGCTGTACCAGAAGATTTCATACCAGCAGATATATATTAAGATAGAAGAAAAATGATGACAGGATGGGTCAGGTAAATGGGTTATCGTGAGATTTATCAGGAACGCAATGAGCATGCAGCAGAACGGTTTGCACTTGTAACAGAACGCATCCGCCAGGCAGCAGAGTGTCCGGAAGCGGCAGCGCCGTTTGCGGATTACTTTCAGAAAACGGCGGTATTTATCCTGCTGGCGGTGAAGGTGCTGCATATGGAGCAGGACGGGCTGCTGGAGCAGCGTCCGCTGGAAGAATGCAGGGAATTAAACAGGCAGCTGTATGCAGATATCCTGCCAGAAGCACAGGCATCTGGCGGGAATTTGCAGGCATCTGGCAGCGGTTCGGAATGCTCCGGCGCGGGTTACGAAAGCAGCTATGCAGACCCGGCTTATGCAGTGCGCATGCTCGGAGATGACTTTGGCGGGCCGTTATGCTTTCTGTATGCAGAATGCAGGGCGCTGGCTGCATATGCATTTGAGGGCCGGGTGTCGGATATGACAATCCTGATGGAGCTGTATGTGGAAATTTATACATGCTTCTGCGACCGGGATGGGACGGATGCACAGGAAATCCGCAAAATCCTGTACTGGCATTTTCATGATTACAGTGAAATTATGGCTGCACAGAGTGTCCGGGAACAGATTGACCCGCAGCTGGATTTTTTTACGGGCATTGTGCGCAGTGCAGACCTGGACAGCCTTTCGTATTTATACCGCTACGGTGAATATATTTCGGAAAACGAAATCCGCACGGCGGAATTTCTGCGGACGCTGTCTGAGGAGCAGATTCAGGCAATGGCTGATACATTTACCGAAGGCTACCGGATTGGGTTTGAGGTAACGGGCAAGGATATTTCCAAAAAGAAGACGGTCAGTGTTCATTATGCGATTGGATTTGAACGCGTGGTGCGCAGGGCATTTGAAAATTTTGAAAAAATGGGCCTGTCTCCTGTTGTATACCGGGATGCGGTTTCTTCGATGGGAAGCCGGGGGCACGGGAAGCGCGGCTGCTATTCGGTGTCCGCAAACCGCCAGTTTGATTTTGACCACCGCAATGACAATGCGTATTATCTGGATAAGGCATTTGTGGAGCGCAGGCTGGAAGTGCTGCGGGATGCTTATGAGACGCACAAAGAGCTGGCAGCTGTATTTGGCGGCCCGGCAGTGCAGGAGATATTTGGAGAAGCGCCGTTTGCGCCTGCAGGCAAAACAGAAGCCGCGCATTATGATGAAAAACAGCAGCAGCTGATTGTTTATTATGCAAACCAGGCCGGGCAGATTACAAACCGCTATATCAAAGGCGAGGAGCGCAGCTTTACGATTATTGCATATCCGGTTGCCGCAATCGGGCCGGATTATGAGCAGATTTTTGCAGAAACAGTCAGGCTGAATACACTCGATTATGTGCATTACCGCGATATGCAGCAGCGCCTGATTGATGTGCTGGACCAGGCGCAGCAGGTGCATGTGACAGGCGCGGGTGCGAATGAGACGGATTTGTATGTGTCAGTCTGGCAGCTGGAACAGCCGCAGAAGCAGACGGCATTTGAAAACTGTGTTGCGGATGTCAACATTCCGGTCGGGGAAGTGTTTACGTCGCCGGTATTAAAGGGCACGCACGGGCTGCTGCATGTGACGGGCGTATATTTAAACGGCCTGTTTTATAAGGACTTAAAACTATCGTTTGAAGATGGGATGGTAACGGATTACTCATGTGCAAATTTTGCAGATGAAGCCGAAAACAGGCGTTATATTCATGAAAATGTGCTGATGCAGCATGATACGCTGCCAATGGGTGAATTTGCGATTGGAACGAATACGACGGCTTACCGCATGGCAAGGGATTATCAGATAGCCGATAAGCTGCCGATTTTAATTGCGGAAAAGACGGGCCCGCATTTTGCAGTCGGTGATACGTGCTATTCCCATGCCGAAGATACGCCTGTTTTTAACCCGGATGGAAAAGAAATCATGCCAAGAGACAATGAGCGGACGCTGGCCCGCAGGGAAGATGCGTCGAAGGCTTATTTCAACTGCCATACGGATATCACGATTCCTTATGACGAGCTGGATGCCATTACGGCAGTTCTGCCGGACGGGCGAAAGCTGGACGTGATTCGCGGCGGCAGGTTTGCAGTGCCCGGGACACAGGAGCTGAACATTCCATTGGAACAGCCGTAACCGGAAACGGGGCAGGGGAAGGCTTTCTGGCAAAATGGCAGCTGGCATGCGGGAAGCAGCGGTAAAATAGCAGAACATCCAGGAGGCTGTAAAACAGCCTGAAAAAATACAGGAACAGAGTGGAGGATTGATAAAATGGCTAAAGTAGGAATTGTAATGGGTTCGGATTCGGATATGCCGGTTATGGCAAAAGCGGCGGATGTGTTAAAGCAGCTCGGCATTGATTTTGAGATGCGGATTATCTCGGCGCACCGGGAGCCGGATGTATTTTTTGAATATGCAAAGACAGCAGAAGAAAAAGGGTTTCAGGTAATTATCGCAGGAGCCGGCATGGCAGCGCATCTGCCGGGCATGTGCGCAGCGATTTTCCCAATGCCGGTTATCGGCATCCCGATGCATACATCTTCGCTGGGCGGCAGGGATTCGCTGTATTCCATTGTACAGATGCCGAGCGGCATTCCGGTTGCAACGGTGGCGATTAACGGCGGCGTAAATGCAGGGCTGCTGGCAGCAAAAATCCTGGCTGTATCGGATGCAGCGCTGCTGCAGCGCCTCAAAGAATATGCAGCGGAGCTCAAAGAGCAGGTACAGGGCAAGGACGAACGCCTGCAGGAATGCGGATATGAGAATTATGGAAAATAAGCATGAAAGCAGCTGCTGTCCAGGCTGAATATACAGCAGCAGAAAACGAAATCAAAAACTGCACATGGGAAGCATAAAACCTGACGATGTGCATATTACAATTTTATACAGCAGATGTACTGACCGGAAGAATCAATGAAGGAAAGAAGAAGTCTGGATGATTTATGATATATTTTTGCTGCCTGCTGCAAAGGCAGATTCCAAGCAGCGGGCAGCGGAAATATTTCATCTGCCACGAAACAGGCAGATTCTTTTGCGTACACAAAACTCAGGAGAATCTGCCTGTTTTTGTGTGCCTGTCTGTTTTCCTGGCAGCGCATGGCAGAAAAACGAAGCGCACCCCACCCCGGTATCTCCTCGTTTTTTGCGCATAATTGAGTCAGTACTCTGGCCAGGGAAAGGAGAATTTATGGGAATAACATTACAGGACACGCCAAGTGCAGACCGTGTGCACATTGCTTTCTTTGGAAGGATGAACAGCGGGAAGTCGTCCATAATCAATGCGCTGGCGGGCCAGCAGGTTTCGATTGTATCGCAGACCGGAGGGACGACGACAGACCTTGTCAGAAAGCCGATGGAGATTCATGGAATCGGGCCGTGCATCCTGATTGACACGGCGGGTTTTGATGATGAAGGGGAGCTTGGCAAAAGCCGGGTGGAAAAAGCGGCCCAGGCCGCGCAGCAGGCGGATGTGGCAGTATTTGTATTTGATGCAGGCGCCTGCGGGCTGTCTGAAATCGAAAAGCGGTGGGCGGCGCAGCTGCGCAAAAAAGGAACGTCTGTGATTCCGGTTTTAAATAAAACAGATAAAAAGCTGCCGCCTGACCGGCTGCAGGAGCTTTCGGACGCAGTACAGGCAGAATTTGGAACAAAACCGCTGCCTGTGAGTGCAAAAACAAAAGACGGCATGGAGCTGCTTTTGGAAAAACTCATATCCGCTGCGCAGGACGGCATGGAGCCCGAACGGTTTATTACAGGCAGCCTGGTTAAAAAAGACAGCCTTGTGCTGTTAGTCATGCCGCAGGATATCCAGGCCCCGAAAGGAAGGCTGATTCTGCCGCAGGTGCAGACGCTGCGGGAGCTGCTGGACATTCAGTGTGTGACGATGTGCGTGACGACAGGCCAGCTGGAACAGGCGCTTGCCGTGCTGAAACGGCCGCCGGAGCTGATAATTACAGATTCGCAGGCATTTCAGGAGGTCTATGAAAAAAAGCCGGCACAAAGCATGCTGACATCTTTTTCCGTGCTGTTTGCAGCGTACAAGGGAGATATTCATTATTTTGTGCAGGGGGCACAGGCCATTGCGGATTTGCGTGAGCAGGATAAGGTGCTGATAGCGGAATGCTGTACGCATGCGCCGCTGGAAGAAGATATCGGGCGCGTAAAGCTGCCGCGCCTGCTGCGGAAAAAAGCCGGGCCGGGACTGGATGTGCAGATAGTGTCCGGCGCGGATTTTCCGAAAGACCTTTCGCAATACAGCCTTGTTATCCAGTGCGGCGCGTGCATGTTTAACCGCAGGCATGTCATGTCCAGGGTGGCTGCTGCCAGGGAGCAGCAGGTGCCGATGACGAATTACGGCGTGGCGATTGCGTATCTGAACGGGATATTAGATAAGATAGAGATATAATAGATATATGAGGAAAGCGCGGGGAAGGGGGATTAAATGGAAACAGAACATACAAAGCTGGCGGTTATCGCGATTGTCGTGGAGCAGGAATCCAGTGTCCGCCAGCTGAATGAGCTGCTTCACGGATGCAGCAGTTATATTATCGGAAGAATGGGAATTCCATGCAGGCAGCGCGGCGTGTCGCTTATCAGCGTTGCCATGGATGCCCCGGCAGATGTTATCAGCAGCCTGTCCGGCAAACTTGGCAGAATCAGCGGCGTATCTGCAAAGGTCGCTTATTCCAAGCTGCCGGAGCATTAAAAAACAGCAGCACAGCTGCAGGGTATCGGATTCCTGCGGCATCTGGCTTATTGCCTGCGAAAATAAAAAAACAGGGAGGATATGAATTATGTATCAGGTAATGTCACCAAAAGCAGAGGAATTTATCAGCGACGAGGAAATCCGCGCATGCCTGGATTATGCGCAGCAAAACAAAAACAACGAAGCTCTGATTGGCGAAATCCTGGAAAAAGCAAAGCAGATGAAGGGACTTACGCACAAAGAAGCAATTGTTTTGTTAGATTGTGAACTGGAAGATAAAAACAGGGAAATTTTCAGCCTTGCAGAGCAGATTAAGCAGGAATTTTACGGAAACCGCATTGTCATGTTTGCGCCGCTGTATTTGTCCAATTACTGCATTAACGGCTGCGAATACTGTCCGTATCATGCGAAAAACAAGCATATTTCCAGAAAAAAGCTGACACAGGAAGAAGTACGCCGGGAAGTCATTGCGCTGCAGGATATGGGGCATAAGCGGCTGGCGCTGGAAGCAGGGGAAGACCCGGTAAATAACCCGCTGGAATATATTCTGGAATGCATCCATACGATATACAGCATAAAGCATAAAAACGGTGCTATCCGGCGTGTGAATGTAAATATTGCTGCGACGACCGTGGAAGATTACCGGAAGCTGAAAGAAGCAGGCATTGGGACTTATATCCTGTTTCAGGAAACCTATGACAAAAAGCAGTATGAAAAGCTGCATCCGACAGGGCCTAAGAGCAATTATGCATACCATACGGAAGCCATGGACCGTGCGATGGACGGCGGAATTGACGATGTCGGGCTGGGCGTGCTGTTCGGGCTGAACAATTACCGGTATGATTTTACCGGAATCCTGATGCACGCAGAGCATCTGGAAGCGTATAAAGGAGTCGGCCCGCATACCATCAGCGTTCCGAGGGTGCGCCGCGCGGATGATATCGACCCGGATGTTTTTGACAATGGCATTTCCGATGAAACCTTCCAGAAAATCGTAGCCTGCATCCGCATTGCCGTGCCGTATACCGGAATGATTGTATCGACAAGGGAATCCGAAGAAACAAGGAAAAAAGTGCTGCACCTTGGCATTTCGCAAATCAGCGGCGGTTCCAGGACGAGTGTCGGCGGCTATTATGAAGAAGAACCGGAAACGGATAATTCCGCACAGTTTGATGTCAGCGACAGACGGACGCTGGAAGAAGTCGTGCACTGGCTGATGGAACTTGGCTATGTGCCGAGCTTCTGCACGGCCTGCTACCGCGCGGGACGTACCGGGGACCGTTTTATGGAGCTGTTAAAAAGCCGCCAGATAGTAAACTGCTGTCATCCGAATGCGCTGATGACGCTTAAGGAATTTCTGGAAGATTATGCATCGCCGCAAACAAAAGCAGCCGGGGAAGCACTGATTGCGCAGGAGCTGGAAAAGATTCCAAATGAGGCGGTGCGCAGGAAAGCTGAAGAATATATCCGGAATATCCATAACGGGGAGCGGGATTTCCGGTTCTAGAGAAGACATTATGCAATGTGTGCAGGACTTTAAATCATAGCAAACTTTGCAGAATCGGATATAATAGAGACAATTCCTGACGGAAAAAATGCATAAAGGAGACAAAACAATGGGAGAAAATGCTTATAAATCCTTCCAGCTTGGGATTCCCGACTATGTGACCATCCAGACAGAGGAACAGTTCTATGTCTCATCCGGGAAAAAGCAGACAGTGCAGGAGGGGAGCACAAAAGTAGAATTTAAGGACGCTGGCGGACATCAGGATATTTTCCTGACCTCCTCGGATGCAGTCCGCTGCGTAAAAGTAAGGTGGAATTATCTGCTTGCGAAGGAGTCCAGGTTTCTGGCGGATGCATGGGAACGTTCCTATGGCGACCTGGCATGGAAGGGCATGAGCGGGAGCAGGTTTATGCCGTGGTATTTCCTTGCAAACGGGAAAGACAGGACGGTCTGCTTTGGCGTCAAGACAAGGCCGTCGGCAATGTGTTACTGGCAGGCAGATACAAAAGGGATTACACTGTATCTGGATGTGCGCTGCGGCGGCATGGGCGTGCTGTTAAATGGCAGGACCATCCGGGCTGCGCAGGTCGTATGCATGGAAGCCGGGGCAGAATCTTCGTTTGAAACAGCGCAGGAATTCTGCCGCAGGATGTGTACCGACCCGGTACTGCCGGCTTTTCCGGTATATGGCAGCAACAACTGGTATTATGCGTATGGGGACAGCTCCGAGGAAGAAATTCTTTCTGACACCGATTATCTTTTGCAGATGACAAAGGGAACGTCCAATGCGCCGTTTATGGTTATCGATGACTGCTGGCAGGAATGCCATGAGCTGGATATCTACAATGGCGGGCCATGGAGATGCGGCAACGCCAGATTCCCGGATATGAAGGCGCTTGCGCAAAAGCTTGTGGACAAAGGCGTCCGTCCGGGCATCTGGGTACGCCTTTTGCTGAACAAAGACGAATCCATTCCAAAGGAATGGAAAATTCCGCACAATGGCTGCCTTGACCCGTCGCACCCGGATGCGCTTGCTTATATCCGCAGGGATGTGGAGCGTATCTGCGGCTGGGGCTATACGCTTCTCAAGCACGATTTTTCGACCTATGATTTGTTTGGAAAATGGGGATTTGAGGCAGATTTGATTACACATGCAGACGGCTGGCATTTTTATGACAGGGGCATGACGAGCGCGGAAATTGTAAAACGGCTGTATGAGGAAATCTATGATGCATCGCGCTGCAGGGATGCCATTGTGATTGGCTGCAATACGATTGGGCATCTGGGAGCAGGGCTGATGCACTTAAACCGGACAGCGGACGATACGAGCGGGCGCAGCTGGGAACGTACAAGAAGAATGGGCGTCAATACGCTTGCATTCCGCCTGCCGCAGCATGGCACGTTTTTCCATATCGATGCAGACTGTGTCGGGGTTATCGGAAAAATACCGTGGAGCAAAAACAGGCAGTGGGCAGATGTCATTGTACAGAGCGGAACGCCGCTGTTTGTATCGGTGAAGCCGGGCATCCTTTCCCCGCAGGAAATGGAAGACATGCAGCAGCTTATGCTGGAAGCTTCCGAGCAGAAGCATCATAAAATCCCGCTGGACTGGCAGGAAACAGACTGTCCGCAGGTGTGGGCCGAAGGCGGTGACATGGCTGCTTATGACTGGTTTGAGGATGAAGGCCCGGTGCTGGACAGCAGGGTGGAAATTTTCCATGCACCGGCCGCAGCGCCGTAAGCAGCGGTTCAGCAGTTTAACAGGTTACTGGCATGGCGGTATTTTTCGCGGTATTCCCGCGGGGCCATGCCGGTTTCTTTTTTAAAGGCCCGGGAAAATGCAAACTGGTTCTGGTAGCCGCTCGATGCCGCCACATCCGCAATCGGAATATCCGTCATGGTCAAAAGCTCCCTGGCATGGATGATTTTTGCAGATACCAGAAATTCCTGCGGGGACAGGCTTAAGTGGCGGCGGAACAGCTCGAACAGGTAGCTGCGGCTGATATGGAGATATTCGCAGATATCTGCCACGGTAATATCCAGCGAGGTGCTGTTTCGGATATATGCGACAGCCTGTGTGATATAAAGGTTGTCCGCCGATTCAATGGAATGGTAAGAAGCGCCGGACTGTTCTTCCAGCATGGCAATGATGCGGTACAGGCTGCTTTGGATATAGCATTCATTTGCGGGCGTCAGCTGCGGGTGTTCCATCAGCTCCAGCACCGCCTGCCTGTAGGGCTCACAGGAAGGAAGCGGCTGCACCAGGCTGTCGGGCGACAGGCGGCAGTGCCCGAGCAGCTGCCCTGTGCGCGTGCCGCCAAAGCAAATCCATACATACGTCCACGGGTCGGACGGCTCGGATTTGTAAAAGGTGGCTGTATCTGGCGGAATGTAAAAGCACTGGTCTGCGCCAAGCCGGTAATGGCGGTCATTGACAAAGTAATGTCCCCTGCCGCTTAATACAAAGTGAATCGTATCATAATGCCGGATGCCCGGGCCGTAGGAATGCTGCGGCGGGCATTCTTCGTAGCCGCAGGATAATAAATAGAGCTCCTGGGAAGATGTTTTTCTGTTCATAACCTGTTTTTCATACATGAATGCTTCCTTTCTGGTCAGATGCCTTCCAGGTGTACCGTGATGGGCGTATGGTGCACGGCTGGCAGAAATTTTTCAAAAATATCACTCGTTTTTATTTTCAGGCTGGACGTGCTGACGCATGGGTGGCAGCCGGTATATTCCCCTTTTAAAATGTCTTCATCGGCCAAAAGCTGTACCCGGTTTTCGTGGTCGTTCATCAGCCCCATAATACTGACCGCACCCGGCTGGATATCCAGAAACTGCTCCATATGCGCTGCATCCGCAAAGGAAAGCCGGGCGCTGTGAATCTGTGCAGACAGCTCCCGTGTCTTAAACGGCTTGTCCCCGGGCATCATCAAAAGATAAAAATCCGTCTTCTGGCGGTTGCATAAAAACAGGTTTTTGCAGATAAGGATGTCCAGCACACTGTCTATTTTGTGGCAGGCTTCCATGGTATTGGCTTCTTCATGGTCTGTGCGGATATATGGAATCTGCAGGCTGTCTAAAAGGTCATAGACCCTGATTTCTTTTTCCAGCCGCCCGGATTCGTCGAGCGGCCTTCCTTCGTATAGCTTCATTCGCGTTCTCCCCCCCGTGTTCTTCCTGTCTGAGTTTTTTTGCTGTCCGTATTATACTGCTTATCGAAAGCGGTGGCAAGTGCCTGTAATTAGGTTACTGTTCACTCCGTGACCAGTAACCTTCGCAAATCCATTTTAAATTCGCTTCGCGAATGGGATTTGCTCACTCCTGAATCACTTTCTTACGGACTTTTCAGTGAATGCCCCTGGGGCAGACCCTGCAAAGTCCTGTGTGAACAGTAACGTAATTAGTTCCTGGCTGTGTTTTTCTGCCGGAGGCTTGTTGCCCGTGCATGTATTGTATGTTATACTGTGTATGATGTGGAATTGTGCATATAATTCGTAAGAGTGAGAGAATCTGAGCAGTTACGGAAATTCAATGCATACTGCGGTTTATAATAAATATGGACGGTACATTGACATCTGAATAAAGACTTTACGCGTCCACGATTTATGGAAGGGTTTTTTATATGCAGGATAATCTTGAAATTGCAAACGCAGCGATTGGTGATTCCAAAAAGATTCAAGATTTTATGCTGTGTGCAAGGAAAGAAAATGCAACAGAAACATATGAAAAGCTGAAAGATGAGTATTTAACTTTGAAAGCGATTATTAATGCTGCTGGCGTGAATCTGAATGATATTGATAAGATAAAAGAATAGCCAGGGCGGGGTACAGAACGTGATTTTGGGAAGTGTAAAGTTTTTGTTCAGCTGTAAATATACAGAACCGTTCAGGGAGGGCAAATGATATGAAAAAATGGACAAGGGCAAGATACCAGCCGAACCTGCCGCTTGGAGAAAATGGAAGGAAGGTAACTGCGTGCGCAGAGCATCTGGCACTGGCCAGGCAGGCGGCACGCGAGGGCATGGTGCTTTTGAAAAATGACAGGCGCGTGCTTCCGGTAAAGCAGGGGACAAAGCTGGCGCTGTTTGGAAAAGGTGTTTTTGACTATGTAAAAGGCGGCGGCGGGAGCGGTGATGTAACGGTATCACACGTCTGGAATCTGTACGACGGGCTGAAGCAGCGGGAGAACCCGCCGCAGATATTTGAGCCGCTGGCCGATTTTTACAGGCAGGATGTGGAAAGCCAGTACCAAAACGGCGCGGTACCCGGCATGACGGTGGAACCGGAAATTCCAGGCGCGCTGCTGGCAGAGGCGGCGGAATATGCAGACCTGGCGGTGATTGTCATCAGCCGTTTTTCGGGCGAAGGATGGGACCGCAGGAGCGTGGACTATGAAGGGGCGTTCCCCTGGGAGCTCGAACAGGCGCGGCTGGCCGGGCGTATTTTTGAAAACGGGGATTACTGCCTGACCGGACGGGAGCAGGCAATGGTCCGGGCAGTCTGTGCTTCGTTTGCAGATGTGGCAGTCGTACTGAATGCCGGGGGAATCATAGACACGGCATGGTTTGCAGAAAATAACCGCATTCCGGCAGCGCTGATGGCCTGGCAGGGCGGCATGCAGGGTGCCCTTGCAGCGGCTGATATCCTGCTTGGCGAAGAAAGCCCGTCCGGGAAGCTGCCGGACACGTTTGCAGCCAGCCTGGACGATTATCCTTCCACGGCAGGTTTTCACAGGTCGCCGGATTATGTGGAATATACCGAGGATATATATACCGGCTACCGCTACTTTGAAACGATGGAGCATGCAAAGGCCAGGGTAAATTATCCGTTTGGCTACGGGCTTTCTTATACGGAGTTTCAGACCAGCGTACTCTGGGCCGGGGAGCGGGACGGGCAGATTATCATTCATGCGCAGACGGTAAATACCGGGGATTTTCCGGGAAAAGAGGTAGTACAGGCATATTTTTGCGCTCCGCAGGGCCTGCTTGGGAAACCGGCCAGGCAGCTTGCAGCTTATGAGAAAACGGGGACGTTAAAGCCGGGCGAAAGCCAGTACGTTACGCTTGCGTTTCCGGCTGCATCCATGGCGTCTTATGATGATACCGGAAAAATTGCAAAGTCTGCCTATGTACTGGAACAGGGGACATACTGCTTTTATGTCGGAAATTCCGTGCGGAATGCCGTAAAAACGGATTTTGCCTATGTGCTGGAACAGACCCGGGTCACGCAGCAGCTGTCGCAGAAGGCAGCGCCGTCCATGCTCGCAGAACGCATGCTGGCAGACGGCTCATTGGAACAGCTGCCAAAAGCGCAGCCGCAGGACTGCATGGAAAACGGCCTCGGGTGGAGCACGCAGGAAACGGAAGGCGTGGTACCGGCGGTACGTGGCAGGGAACGCAGCCAGGCATTTTTTATGGGAGCAGGGGAAGGCATCCTGCTGGATGATGTGGCGCAGAAAAAAGCTTCCCTGGATGCATTTATGGCACAGCTTTCGGATGAGGATATGGCACATCTGCTTGGCGGGCAGCCGAATACCGGTGTGGCAAATACATTCGGGTTTGGGAACCTCCCGGAATACGGCGTGCCGGACGTGATGACGGCAGACGGCCCGGCGGGGCTTCGCATTATGCCGGAATGCGGAATCTATACAACGGCATGGCCATGCGCCACGATGCTGGCAGCTGGCTGGAATACGCAGCTTGTACAAAAAATCGGAACCGCAGCAGCGCGGGAAGTAAAGGAAAACAATATCTGCATCTGGCTGGCACCGGGCATGAATATCCACAGAAGCCCGCTGTGCGGAAGAAACTTTGAATATTATTCCGAAGACCCGCTGTTAACCGGAACCATGGCAGCTGCCATGGTGAAAGGAATCCAGTCCCAGCATGTGGCTGCGACAGTCAAGCATTTTGCCTGCAACAATAAAGAGACAAACCGCAAAAACAGCGATTCGCGCATATCCGAGCGCGCACTCAGGGAGATTTATTTAAAGGGCTTTGAAATCTGCGTAAAACAGGCGCAGCCATGGGTGCTGATGACCTCTTACAACCTTGTGAACGGCCAGCGGGCTTCGGAGCACAAAGAGCTTCTGGACGGAATTCTGCGTGGCGAGTGGGGCTATCAGGGCGTGATTACGACAGACTGGTGGACAAAGGGCGAGCACTATAAGGAAATCAAAGCCGGCAATGATATCAAAATGGGAACCGGCTACCCGGAGCGGGTGCTGCTGGCACTGGAAAAAGGGCTTCTATCCAGGGAAGAACTGCAGGCCTGTGCGAGGCGGGTGCTGGAGCTGATTTTAAAGCTGGATGAATAGCGGCACCAGAGCGTGTCTGAAAAATGCTTTTGGTAAGATGTGCTTCACAATTTGCGGAAATGGTTTTTCAGACACGCTCTGGGATGCCAGGCTGCGGCATTGCTGAATGCATAGGACACAGGAAGGACACGGGGATGTATATGATTAGTATGCTGGAACTGCTTCTGCATCATATTGTGGAAGCGGCGATTCTTGTTTTTGAATTTATCGGGGTCGGCATTATTATTTTTTCAGGCCTGCAGGGGTTTCTTTTATATATAAAGCGTTCCCCGGCTACCAAGCTGACCCTTGCCAAAGGACTTGCCATGGGACTTGAATTTAAGCTTGGCAGTGAGATTTTAAGAACCGTGGTGGTGCGGGAATGGATGGAGATTGGCACGGTGGCAGGAATTATCGTGCTGCGGGCAGCACTGACGTTTCTGATTCACTGGGAGATTAAAGAGGAGGAGAAGGGAATCGAATAAAAAGATATCCCCCAGGGAGGCTTGCGTGAAGATTTTTCTCATGAGAAAATAAGAACCGGAAATTTATGGAGAGGTGTCTGGATTATGAAAAAAATCATTTCTTTTGCGATGGCCGTTCTGGCGGCTGCTTCCCTGATGGCGTGCGGCAGGACATCAGGCTCCGGGAAGGGTACGGACGGCGGGCTGTCCGCAGCTGGCGGGACAGACGTACAAAGCGGGCTTCCTGCGGATGCACAGGGGGAATCTGTGCTTGTTTACGGCAGCGGCGATTATACAAGAATTAACCCGGCCATGGATGAGCACGGGGAAATTAACATCCTGATTTTTGACGGGCTTACGGCGCATGATGGAAACAATGAGATTGTTCCCGGGCTTGCAAAAGACTGGGAATTTGATAAAAAGACCTGTACTTATACGTTTTATCTGGAAGAAGGCGTGTCCTGGCATGACGGCGAGGCATTTCATGCAGATGATGTGAAATTTACCATCGAAGCCATTATGGACCCGCGCAATGGTTCGGAAAATGCGCCTGATTTTGAAGATGTGGAAGAAATTATAATTACGGATGATTATACAATCGCGTTCCGGCTGTCTGCCCCGAATGCGGCCTTTCTGGATTATATGACGATGCCGGTTCTGCCGGAGCATCTGCTGGCGGGCGGGGATATGCAGGAGTCGGATTTTTTCCGCAGCCCGGTCGGGACGGGGCCTTACCGTCTGGAAAGCTGGGATGAGGGACAGGCGATTACGCTTGCAAAAAATAAAAGCTATTTTAAAGGAGAGCCGAATCTGGAGCGGATTGTATTTAAAATCGTGCCGGATGACCATGCCAGGGCCCTGCAGCTGGAATCCGGCGAGCTGGACCTTGCGCTGCTGGCGCCAAAAGATGCACAGGCCTTTGACGGAAAAGAAGGGTATGTCCGCTATGTGATGCAGACCTCGGATTACCGGGGCATTCTGTTTAATTTCCGGCACGCGTACTGGCAGAAAAACCGCGACCTGATTCCGGCAGTCTGCTATGCGATTGACCGGGAAGCGATTGTAGATGCCGTGCTGCTTGGGCAGGGCATTGCGGCTTACGGCCCCCTGCAGCGCAATGTTTATCATTATGAAGACACGGAGCATTATGACTACAATCCCGGGAAAGCAAAACAGGTGATGGAAGATGCCGGATTTACGATGGGCAGCGATGGATTTTATGAAAGAGACGGCGAGACAGCCGGGTTTGTCTTAAGCGTCGGGGCCGGAGACCAGGTCCGCGCGGATATTGCACAGGCTGCGGCACAGCAGCTGCGGGAAGCCGGGATAAACTGTACGGTTGAGATTCCGGTACAGGTGGACTGGGCTGGGCAGATGGCGTACCTGATTGGCTGGGGCAGCCCGTTTGACGCGGATGACCATACCTATAAGGTATTTGGCACGGACAAGGGCGCTAATTACAGCGGATATTCCAATGCAGAAGCTGACCGTTTTCTGAAACAGGCGCGCCAGACTTTTGACACGCAGGCCCGCCGGGAAGCATATGCCGGATTCCAGAAGGCACTGGCGGATGACCCGGCGTTTGCATTTATCTGTTATGTGGATGCCGATTATGTGGCGGCTGATACAATCCGGGGCATTACGCAGGAGACGGTTATGGGACATCACGGAGTCGGGATTTTCTGGAATGCAGCGGAGTGGACAATGGATGATGGAAAATAAACCGGTACTGGAAGTAGAAAATCTTTCCGTAAGCTTTGCAGCTGCGCACGGGGAACTGGAAGCGGTACGCGGTGTCAGCTTTTCACTGAACCGGGGCGAGGTGCTTGCCGTTATTGGAGAATCGGGCTGTGGCAAAAGCGTGCTGTGCAAAAGCATCCTGAAGCTGCTGCCTGCCTCTGCCAGAATCACATCGGGCAGCATCCGGGCCTGCGGAACGGATATTACAGGATGGCAGGAGCGGGAAATGAAAAAGCTGCGCGGGAGCTTTTTTTCCATGGTATTCCAAAACCCGATGACGTCCCTGAATCCGTCGGTGCCTGTGGGAGCCCAGATTGCAGAAGCGGTAAAAGTGCATCGGCCGGGACTGTCCAGAATGCAGCTGCAGGAGAGGACGGCAGAGCTGATGCGTGCTGTCAGAATCGAAAATCCGGATGTGCGCATGAAAATGCTTCCGGAAAGCTTTTCCGGCGGCATGCGCCAGAGAATCGTGCTGGCCATTGCGCTGGCAGCCAGTCCGGCCGTGCTGTTTGCAGATGAACCGACGACGTCCCTGGATGTGGCTGTTCAGGCACAGATGCTAAAGCTGCTGCGGGAAATCCGGCAAAAGTCCGGCATGGGCATTGTATTTGTCACGCATGACCTGGCAGCGGCAGCGCAGCTGGCAGACCGTGCGGTGGTAATGCGTGCCGGAGCGTTCGCTGAAACCGGAACCATAGAAGAAATTTATCATCATCCAAAGCATCCGTATACGAAGGAGCTGCTGCAGGCACTGCCAGTGGCGGCTTCTGTTCCTATGGAGGGAACCGGAACTTCCGCAGCCGCGAAGAAGGTTCCGGCTTGCAAAACAGCAGCGGGAACGGTGCTGCATGCGAAAAGAAGGGACGCGGCAGAAATACTGCTGGACGTCCGGCATCTGTCGCATGCATTTCCAATGCCGGGGAAAGCCTGGGTAAAAGCTGTGGATGATGTGTCCTTTCAGATTCGGAAAGGCGAAATTTTTGGCCTGGCTGGCGAATCGGGTTCCGGCAAGTCTACGATAGCCCGCTGCATAATGAACCTTTATCAGCCGCAGGAAGGCAGCATTGTGTATCAGGGCATCGATGTATGCGATGCAAAATTATTCCGCAAAAACAGGCGGATGCTGCAGGCGGAGCGCCAGATGATTTTTCAGGATTCGGATTCCAGCCTGAATCCGCGGATGAAGGTATGGGAAATTGCGGCCGAGCCGATGAAAATCCAGCATATCCGTCCCAGGACGGGCTCTTACCGCAGCGATGCCGTATTCTGGCTGCAGCAGGCCGGGCTGGATGATTCGTATGCAGACCTGTACCCGCCTGTGCTTTCCGGCGGGCAGCGCCAGCGGGCAGCCATCGCGCGGGCGCTGTCCATGCAGCCGCAGCTTCTGGTGGCAGATGAACCGGCTGCATCCCTGGATGTCCTGATGCGGGCGCAGATTATGCGGCTGTTTTTGCAATTGCACAAAGAGCATGGATTTTCGGTACTGTTTATTTCCCATGACCTGGCAATGATTGCGGCTTTGTGTGACCGGGCCGGTGTCATGTACCGTGGGAAGATGGTCGAGTGCGCACCGGTAACCGAGCTGTTTGCGGCTCCAGAGCATCCGTATACGAAGTCCCTGCTGGGACGTGTCTGAAAAATTATTTCTCCAGGCTGTGATGCACATGTGATGGAAAGCATGTTTCAGACACGCTCTGGCAGCTGGCAGAAGTTCCTTCCGTAAATGATATGGCAGGAAGCAGCGGAAACGGAACCATACAGCGGTGAACGGAAAAATAACTGGAAAGGAGAACCGCCCATGAACATCTGGAAACTTGCAGGCTATTTTGGAAAAAAGCTGCTGCTGTTTTTCGCAAGCATCCTGCTGTTATCGGCAGCGGTCTTTTTTATTTCCAGGCTTGCCCCGGGCGACCCGCTTGTGTCTTATTATGGGGAACGCGTGGAAAAAATGAGTCCTGCACAGCGGGAATGGGCAGGCAGGCGGCTCGGATTGGACCAGCCGCTGGCTGTCCAGTATGCCTGCTGGCTTCGGAATGCGCTTCACGGGGATTTCGGGATTTCTTATAAGTATAAAATGGATGTTACGGATGTAATCGCAGGCCGTACCGGCAATACGCTTGTGCTAGGCGGGGCGGCATTTGTCCTGACAGCTGTGCCGGCCCTGCTTTTGGGCCTTCTGTGCGCATGGAAGGAAGGCAGCCTGACAGACCGCGTTATCTGCCGGGCCGGGCCGGTTTTTGGCTGCATACCGGAATTCTGGCTGTCTTTGATTCTGATTCTTATTTTTGCGGTGCGCCTGCCGTGGTTTCCGTCCAGCGGTGCTTATACGATTGGCAGGGAGCAGGATGCAGGTGACAGAATCTGGCATCTGGTGCTGCCGGTGACGGTTCTTGTGCTGGGCCATCTGTGGTATTATGCGTATCTGGTACGCAATCTCATTCTGGATGAAATCCGTTCGGATTATGTGCTTCTGTTAAAATCCAAGGGGCTTGGCAGGTGCAGCATCCTGCTTCGCCACTGCCTTCGGAATGCAGCTCCGGCATATGTGAGCATGCTGGCGCTGGCAGTGCCGCATATGCTGGGCGGGACTTATATTGTAGAAATGGTATTTTCTTATCCGGGACTTGGGACGCTGTCTTACGAAAGCGCCAGGTATCAGGATTACAACCTGCTGATGCTGCTGTGCATTCTGACCGGGACAGCCGTTATCCTGTGCAGCATGGCGGCACAGATAATCAATGAAAAAACAGACGGCAGGATTTGAGTAAGTTTTGCAGGGACATGGAGATTCGCCGTCTGGTAATGTCTGTCATCATAAGGAATAGTGGAAAGAGGAATATGAGATGACTGCTCTGTATCGGGATGCACGGAAGGAGCCTTTTTGGAAGAAGCGGAAAGGAAAGCCGGTTTGTTCTGCTGTGATTCTTGGAGTGATTCTGACAGGCTGCCTGATTTGTCCGTTTTTTCTGACAAAAGAGCCGGGGTATATGGACCTGGCAAACTGCAGCCTCGCGCCGTGCCGGGAATTTTTGTTTGGCACAGATTCCATGGGCCGGGATATTTTTGCGATGGTCTGGCATGGCGGGCGGGTGTCGCTGTTTATTGGGATTGCGGCTGCCGCGGTTTCGGCTGTGCTGGCCGCTGTGATTGGGGCAGCGAGCGGCCTTGCGCCGGAAACGGCGGATTTTTGGATAATGCGCCTGACGGATATCCTGCTCAGCGTGCCGCAGCTTCTGGCTGTAGTTTTTGTACAGGCAGCCTGGGGAAAGGCGGATGCAGTCAGCCTTTCTGTGGCAATCGGACTGACCGGCTGGATGGGAATGGCAAAAATTATACGCACGAAAGTGCGCCAGCTGCGCAGCTGCGAATACGTGGCAGCGGCAAGGTGCATGGGCGGCGGATTTTTTTATATCCTGTGGAAACATCTGGTGCCGAACCTGGTTTCCCCGGTTTTTTTTATGGCCGTTATGAATGTCCGCAATGCCATGCTGTCTGAATCAGCGCTTAGTTTTATGGGAATCGGGCTGCCGGTGGAAGTGATTTCGTGGGGGAGCCTTCTTTCCCTTGGAGAACAGGCGGTGCTTTCGGATGCGTGGCATGCGGCCGTGATACCGGGAGCGTTTCTGGCAGCCGTGCTGCTGTGCATGACAAATCTGGGCGATTATATGCGAAAGAGCACAGACCGCAGGGAGCGTCATTTATAGGGCGGCATAACGGGATTTTCTCTGGAAAATGCTTTTCCCTGCCAGCTGCCGCGTTCCCGAAAGCGCCTGGCCAGGGCATTGAGCACCCGTTTTTTATCGGCGCTCCATGCCGGGGCAGCCAGAAGCTTTTTCGGGCCGTCCCCGGTCAGGCGGTGAATTACCATGGAAGGCGGCAGGCGTTCCACACAGGTTATGACAAAATCGATGTATTCTTCCATGGAAAAGAGCGGAAATGGGTGCTTTTCATACAGCGAAAACAGGTCTGTGCCTTTTAATACATGCAGCAGCTGGAGCTTGATGCCGTCAATAGACGGGGAAAAATGCGCAAGATAATCGACGGATGCAAGCATCTGCTGCTTTGATTCCCCGGGAAGTCCCAGAATCAGATGTACAATGACGGCCAGCCCGGCGTCTTTTAACCGCCGGACGGCATCTTCAAAGCAGGACAGCGGATAACCGCGCCGGATAAAAGCTGCCGTCTGCGGGTGGATGGTCTGAAGGCCGAGCTCTGTCCAGACAGGCTTTTGTGCATGCAGGCTGCGTAACAGCCCGATTTTTTCCGGTTCCAGGCAGTCCGGCCGGGTAGCGATGGAAAGCGCTGCAATCTCGGGATGGCGGATGGCTGCGGTAAATAAAGCCTCTAAATGGGAAACCGGGGCATACGTGTTTGTAAAGGACTGAAAATAGGCAATGTAAGGCCCGCCTGGCGGTATTTTTCTGGAAACAAGTGCCTTGGCGGCTTCTATCTGCCGGAAAATATCCGCTTGCAGAAAATGGCCTGCGGCCGCATCTGCTGCATGGATGCAGGGAATATGGGCGTCATCCGGCACGGCTTCGCCTGCGGCAGTGGCAGCAGATGCAGCGGGCATATCTGCCGCATCCTGCACAGCCCTGCGCACTGCGAAATCGCCGGAGCCGCCCTCGCTGCAGAAAATGCATCCGCCATATCCGATGGTTCCATCACGGTTCGGACAGCTCATGCCGGCGTTGAGGGATAATTTATATGTTTTGGCGCCAAATTGCTGCTTTAGCCAGGTGTTCAGCGAATAATATGGAAGGCCGTTCCATGTTTTTTTGAGGGTTTCTTTATCGGATGCGTGCATGGCTGAAGAGGTTCCTTTCTGATGTTGAGATATTATATCATTTTGGAGGATGGGTTACAAGGGGAGGCTCCTGACAAAGCGGCAAAAATAAGCGGTTGCAGCAGTTCAGACAGCGGTTGGGACGGGTTGGGCGGTTGCATATCATTTGATGAAAAGGTCGAATCAGAGTTGAAAAAAAGCTGAAGATCGTTTAAGATAAATCGGATGCTGTAAAAACAAAAGAAGGGAGTTTTATTTATGAAAGCAAAAGGATTTATCAGCGAATTCAGAGATTTTATTTCCCGTGGAAACGTGATGGATATGGCAGTCGGCGTAATTGTGGGC
>OFGR01001155.1_pt1 | contig 22531 bp, 18 predicted proteins | sample 1521811 | NCBI WGS metagenome assembly OFGR01 (sample SAMEA3504098, study PRJEB24116) | mouse gut metagenome | biome: mouse gut; feature: mouse-associated habitat; material: faeces | place: Denmark | collected 2011
CACTGAGCCTGCCGAGGCTAGTCATCCACCGGGAAAAGCGGGCTCTTGAGGGACATGCTGCCGAGGAAAGCCCCAAGATAGCGGGCGTCCAGCGTCTTGATGTACGGCGCGGGCGCGGCGGGTGCGGACGAACCGCCGAACTGCACGGCAAAGACGCGGGCGGCCCGTTCCGAGAAGGCCCGTACCTCCGGATCATAGAGCGGCACTTCCGCCGCACCTTCAAGGGAGGCGGGCAAGGGCTCACGGTACTCAAGAATGATCTTGGCGCGGTCGAAATCGTCCCGCGCGGCGTAGCGCTGCGCAAGCCAGCGCAGGGAAGCTTGCCGTTCCTTGTCCGCGAAAAGCGGCGCAAAGGCATCCTTCTCGCCGCTTACGATGCGGATCGTACCGTAAAAGCTCTCGTTTCCGAACAGCGCGCCCGGCGTTTCCTGACCAAGCGGCCCGCTGAACGTGAGCGGGTCCCACTCCCATGCGTTGTTGGGGACAAGGGAGAGGGCGACCACCGCGAAGGGCGCGGCGGCATCCGTCCCGTAGACGGAAACCAGCGTTTCGGGGAACTGATAGCCTTGATCCGTGCGCACGAAAGGCGAAATCTGCCCGTGCGCCATCAGGGGCAGGGACGGCACCGTAATGGTTACGTCGGGCCGCTGGGGGGAAACCAGCGCGGCCCCTTCAAAGCCCCGGTAGAAGGGCGTACACGCCGCAAGCAGGCACGCCAGCGCGCACCACAAGAGACAGCAACGTATCGTTTTCATCATGACCTCCAAAAGGAAAGGGGTTGTCCGGCATTCCCCATGTTCAGCCTCGGCCAGACGCCTGCGGCAGAGCCGCCTTTTTCCAAGCGGGCCGCATTCCACAGACGAAAGCGCATCCCGGCGTAGCGCCGCTGCACCTTCGCCGCCCCTTCCCGGGGGAAACATCGGCTGCGGGCGGACGGGGGCTAAGGCTGAGCCTACCCTCACCGGCCCTGAAACGCCACCCCTTTTCCCCGCAGAAAGCCGGACACCAAAAAGAGGAAAGGGAACCCCTCTCCTCTTCCTGCATCTTACGGTGTAAACGTCTGGAGTTTGGCGCGTCAGTTCGCCTGTTTGCGGATGAACGTGGGCAGTTCGATCTCTTCTTCCTCAAAGATGAACTCTTCCCGGCCGGGGGCGTGGCTGGACTGCTTGGCCCGCTGCTCGCGATCCCGCAGGATCGTGGGGATGATAAGCTCCTCTTCGGAGAAGTTGCCCACCGGGCGCGGCATACGCATACGCGAGACGGGCCGTTCTTCCATGAGGCCGGGCTTTTGATAGTTGAGGCCCGGGTGCGGCGCGGCGGCGGGCTGCGCCTGCTGGACGGGACGCTGCGGCTGCGTGCGGATGGAGGCGACGTTGGCCTGCCCCTGCACAGCCTTGGGCGCGGCGCTGCCCTCAATGCCGGTGGCGATGACCGTGACGCGGATTTCGTCCCCGGCGCTCTCGTCCGTGGCGCAACCGATGATGATGTTGGTGTCGGCTTCGCCCAGCGCGTCGTTGATGTAGGCGGACGCGTCGTTGAATTCCTCGAAGAGCAAGTCCTCGTTGGCCGTGATGTTGATGAGCACGGCCTTGGCTCCGGCAATGGACACGTCTTCGAGCAGCGGGCTGGTGATGGCCTTGCGCGCCGCTTCGATGGCGCGGCCTTCCCCGGCGGCGACGCCCGCGCCCATCATGGCGAGGCCGGACACGCTCATGACCGTGCGCACGTCGGCAAAGTCCACGTTGATGAGGCCCGGCACGGTGATGAGGTCGGAAATGCCCCGCACGGCACGGTGCAGCACGTCGTCGGCGCATTTCAGCATGTCGCTGAGCTTCGCCTTTTTGGGCGCGATGGTGAGGAGCCGGTTATTGGGGATCGTGATCAGGCTGTCCACGTTTTCCCGCAGTTCAGCGATCCCCTGCTCGGCGGCCCGGGCGCGCTTGGTTCCTTCAAAGAGGAAAGGCTTGGTCACGACGCCCACGGTCAGCGCGCCCATCTCGCGGGCGGCCTGCGCCACGATGGGGGCCGCGCCGGTGCCGGTGCCGCCGCCCATGCCCGCGGTCACAAAGACCATATCGGCGTCCCCGATGGCGTCCTTGATCGCGCCGATGCTTTCCTGAGCGGCATCGCGGCCCACGTTGGGATCGGCGCCCGCGCCGAGCCCTTTGGTCAGCTTCTCGCCGATCTGGAGCTTGATTTCAGCCTTGGAGCGGAGCAAGGCCTGGGCGTCCGTATTGGCGCAGATGAAGGTGACCCCTTTCAGGCCTGCCATGATCATGTTCTGCACGGCGTTGCCGCCGCCGCCTCCGACGCCGATGACCTTGATATTCGCGGGGGGGGTATCCGCTTCAAACTGCATATCCATCATAGCTCCTCCTCAAAAAAGAAAACGCGCTGGCCGCCCAGACGTCAGGAAATTTCGGAAAACCACTTCTTCATGCGCGACAGGATCGAATTGAAGACGTTCCCGTCGCTTCGGATACGGAACTTCTGCTCCATGCCTTCCTTCTCCGCGCCGAAGCGGAGCAGGCCCATGGCGGTGGCGAACTTGGGGCTGTTCACCATGTCCTTGAGGCCGCCCACGTTGCGCGGGTAGCCGATACGCGTGGGCAGGTTGAAGACCTGCTCGCCCAGTTCCTGACAGCCCTCGATGAGGGCCGTCCCGCCCGTGAGCACCACGCCCGCGCCGATCATGTTCTTGAGCCCGGAACGGACCAGTTCCTGATCGAGCAGGGTGAGGATTTCCTCCATGCGGGGCTCGCAGATTTCCGCAAGCACCTGGCGGGAAAGGCGACGCGGCGCGCGCCCGCCCACGCTCGGCACTTCAATGTATTCATCGGGGCGCACCATTTCGGCAATGGCCGCACCGTGCTTGATCTTGATTTTCTCGGCCGCCGCCATGGGGGTCCGCAGCCCGAAAGCGATGTCGTTGGTCAGATTCTGCCCGCCCAGCGCGAGCACGCCCGTATGCTTGATGGAATCGTTCGCGAAAATGGCGATGTCGCAGGTGCCGCCTCCCAGATCGATGAGGGCGACGCCGATCTCGCGCTCCTCCTCCGTCAGCACGGCCTTGGCCGAGGCGAGGGATTCCAGCACGATGTCGGAAACGTCAAGCCCGCTCTTGTGGCAGGAGCGCACGATGTTCTGGGCGGAAGTGACCGCGCCGGTGACGATGTGGACCTTCACCTCAAGGCGTACGCCCGCCATGCCGAGGGGATCGACGATGCCGCGCTGGTCATCGACGATGTATTCCTGCGGCAGGATATGGATGACCTCGCGATCAAGGGGGATGGCCACGGCTTTTGCGGCGTCGAGCGCACGCTCAATGTCGCGGGGGGAGACTTCGCCGCCCTTGACCGCGATCACGCCGTGGCTGTTGAAGCCCTTGATGTGGCTTCCGGCAATGCCCGCATAGACCGAACGGATTTCGCAACCGGCCATCAGCTCGGCCTCTTCCAGCGCCCTCTTGATGGATTGCACGGTCTGCTCAATATTGACCACCACGCCCTTACGCAGCCCGGTGGAAGGACTCGTACCGATCCCGACGATGTCCATGCCGCCGTTTTCGGTGGGTTCCCCCACTACCGCGCAGATTTTGGTGGTGCCGATGTCAAGACCGACTATCAACTCAGATTTGGACATGCGCTACTCCTTCGCGCGTTTTGCAAACCATGCCGGTATGTTGCGACATACCGACCGATAAGCAATCAGACCCGAATCCATCATTCGGCAAAATACCACGGCGACGCAGGCGCATCGGGTACGCGGCATGTATCATAAATAAGGGCGCTTTCATACGGTTTCGCAGTCTGATACCCCGGGTACAGCATATTTTCCGCGAAAAGTCTAGAAAAATTCCACCTTACAACCATCAAACGTCCTGCGGCTCTACCACCCAGACGTTGCCGTCCGCCGCCCAGACTTCCCGGGCCGTTTTCAACTCGCCCCGCCGGGCGAGATCGGAAAGCACCAGACTGAGCCGCCGCAGGTTGGTGTCCCAGTCCTCCGCCGCGATGCACAGCACCAGATTGCGGTTCTCGATGAAAACCTCGAACCCCTTGGCCGCGCTCACCCGGAAAAGGGAGACGCTCGCCATGTTCACGGGCAGGTGCGCGGCCTGAAAAGCCCGCGAGAGCTCGTCCATCTGAGGGAGCAGTTCCTCCCCGCCGGGCAGAATCTCCAGCGTGGGCAGGGAAAGGAAATTCCCCACGCTCACCGGGGCGATGGTCCGCCCCCTGTTGTCCGCGTAATGAAGCACGCCGTCCTTCAGCATCCAGAACGCCGGGATGCGCTCGCGGATGCGGATTTCAAACGCGTCGGGGAGCCGCCGCTTGACGGCCACCGCCGCCACCCACGGGTTGTCGCGCAAGCCGCGCTCCACATCCGCGATGTTGACGGTCAGGCTGTTGACGCCCACCTGAAGATTGGCGGCCTTGAGCACTTCCTCCCGGTTGAAATGCGTGGTCCCGCGGATTTCGATACGCCGGATGGCGAAAAAGTCGCTCGTGGTGGCCAGCCGGTGCAGGTGCAGTCCCCCGAGGGCCAGTCCCACCAGCAGGAGCGCGCCGAGGCCAAGGCCGAGCGTCCAGCTCAGCGCCGTCTTCACGTGGGCGAAAAAGCTTTTTCCGTTCGCCGCGCCCGAAGGGGAAGAGGGCCGTGACGAAACGGTGTAGCTGTTGCGGGAAGGCCGCCTGTTGCGCTTGGACGAAGTCAGAATACCCACAGCTTCACTTCCGTCTGCAAAGAAATGCCGTAACGCCGCGCCACGGCGTCCTGCGCCGAGCGGATAAGCTCAAGGGCGGCCGAAGCCGTGCCCGTGCCCTCGTTGACCAAAAAATTCGCATGACGCTCCGAAAAGCACATGCCGCCGAGCCGTTTGCCCCGGAACCCCGCTTCATCCAGAAGCTTCCCCGCGGAGGGCGCGCCATCGGGCGGGTTTTTGAACACACAGCCCGCGCTCCACGCCCGCACCGGCTGCACCGCGATCTTGCGTTCCACGTGCTCGCGGACGCGTTGCCGCACGCCTTCCGGCGAAGCGACGCGCAGCGCCAGCACCGCTCCGGTGAGGGCGAACCACGGTCCGCTTTCCTCTCCAAGGCCGAAGGAGCGGTAGGCGCAACGCACGTCCCCGCGCCGCAGGGTCCGATGCCCCCGATCCGGCGAAAAAACGTCCACGGAATGCAAAACAGAACCCATATCCATGCCGTGGGCCCCGGCATTGCCCGCAATGGCCCCGCCGACGTCGCCCGGCACCCCGGCCATGCCTTCGAGCCCGGAGAGCCCGCGCTTCATGCACCATGCCAGAAGGCGCGGCAGCTTCATCCCCGCGCTCACGCGCACGAGCCGCACATCCCCTTCCTCATCCACAACCACGGGGGCCGCCTCGATGCCGCAGCGCACCACAAGCAGCGGGAGTTCACCATCCGCTGCGAGGACGTTGGTGCCGCCGCCGAGCAAGACGACGCGGCCTCCTGTCCGTTCCGCGATCCGCGGGAGCTCCTCCACCTCGGCCTCCGAACGGAAGACGGCCAGCGCCAGCGCCGGGCCGCCCAGATGAAGGGAGGTCAGGGACGCAAGGCGGGGGGAGGGGACGATCTGCACCATCGGATTTCCTCTTACAGGTCTTTATTCACAGGATAAGCGCCTGATTGAATATTATTTTTTTACAGGTACCTACGTTACATTTCCCTTATAGGGGGGCCAAGCCTCGGACTTTGCTCTTTTTCCCGGTCGCACGAGATTTTTCGCGTGTCTTTCATCCTTTTTCTCGGCTGCGCACCCTTACCGCTCAGAGCGAAAAACACGCCTCATCCCCGACTCAAAGCCTCTCATCCACTTAGGAATATGAGACTTCTTTGAGAGATCGAAAGATTTCGCCTCCATCGCTCCCTCCGCTTTGCCCACCGGAAAGAAAATCGCCCGCCGGGAGAGGGGGCAACGTGCCTGACGCCCGTCCGGGGAGACTCTCATGAAGGGAGGCGCGCCCCTCAACATGCTAACGCCCCACGCTTGGGATTCCCACCGGGAAAACGTCCCGTGGGCTTCCCTTTTCCGCCCCTTCCTGCCTGCCCCGCACCCTGCGGCTTCAGGGTTGGCTACGCCCCTGCGGGCACGGCAGCCGTCGCGCACCGGCGCACTGGCTCCTCTTCCGACGCCCGGATGCCGCCGCGCAAAGGCAAAGACATCCGCGATCCGTACTGTCCAGATGGTGTCGTCGTAAGCTTTTCAAGATATTGACTTCATTACAGGAACAGCATGGACGCCGTTTGCGATTCTAGTCATACTGTCAATATCTTGCCTGCCTTTTGACGCCACTGCCTAGGACAGGGCGAGGAAGCGCGGCCCCACGGTGGTGACGCTGCCCGCCCCGATGGTCAGGAAGATGTCGCCCGGTTTCAAAATCCCCGGCAACGCCTGCACCATCTCGTCGAAATTCTGGAAATAGCTCACGTCGGCGTCCGAAACCTGCCGGATGCCCTGCGCGAGGTTCTGCCCGTTCACGCCGGGGATGGGCTTTTCCGACGCGGGATAGATTTCGGTGAGCAGCAGCTTGTCCACCGTGCCGAGCACCTGACAAAACTCTCCGAAAAGCGCCTGCGTACGCGAAAAACGGTGCGGCTGGAAGGCCACCACCACCCGGCGATCCGGGTAGGCGGTGCGGGCCGTGGCGAGCGTAGCCGCGATTTCAACCGGATGGTGGCCGTAGTCGTCGACGATAAGAATGCCGTTCTTCTCGCCCTTGTACTCGAAACGCCGCCCCACCCCGCCGAAGCGGGCCAGCCCCTCAATGCAGAAGCGCGGCTCGATGCCCGCATCCAGCGATACGCCGATGGCGGCCAGCGCGTTCAGGATGTTGTGGCGTCCCGGCTGGCGAAGCGTCACTTCCCCGAGTTCCTTCCCCTTGATGAAGACCTTGAAGCGGTTGACGACACCGCAGTCCAGCACTTCGGCGCGGATATGGTTGCCCTCCCCGAAGCCGTAGGTCACGACCGGACGCTTCACGCGGGGGAGCAGCCGCTGCACGCCCGGATCATCGCCGCAGACCACGTTGAGGCCGTAAAAGGGAATCTGGTTCATGAAGCTGACGAAGGCTTCGTCAATGGCCTGCTGATCTCCGTAATGGTCCAGATGATCCCGGTCCACGTTGGTGACGACGTTGATGATCGGCAGCAGGCAGAGGAAGGAGCCGTCGGACTCGTCCGCCTCCGCGATGAGATACTCGCCCTGCCCGAGCCGGGCGTTTGCGCCGTAGGCATTGATCCGCCCCCCGATGATCACGGTGGGATCGAGCTTGGCGGCGTCGAAGATGGCGGCGGTCAGGGAAGTGGTGGAAGTCTTGCCGTGCGTCCCGGCAATGGCAATGCCGGTGCGCAGGCGCATGAGCTCGGCGAGCATCTCGGCGCGGGGGATGACCGGAATCCCCTTCCCGCGCGCGGCGACCACCTCGGGGTTGTCTTCGCCCACCGCGCTCGACTTGACGAGCACGTTGACGTCGCCCACGTTCTCGGCGGCATGGCCGATATGGATGTCCGCGCCGAGCCCGCGCAGCCGCCGCACGATGGAACTGTCCGCCATATCCGAGCCGTGCACCTCATAGCCGAGGTTGAGGAGCACTTCGGCAATGCCGCTCATGCCCGATCCGCCGATGCCGATCATGTGTATCTTGGTGAATTTGGTCCGCATTGTCATTTCCTTTTCCCGTCCAGAGCAGATGAACGTTGACTTTTTACAAAAGCCAAAGTCGGCATTCTGCCCAAAAAGACGTTTTTGGCAGAATCCATGCCACGTTGTGGCGGGCCACACCTGCGTGTGGCCAGAGCAGTTTCAAAGTGAAACGGCTCTAACGATCGCACAGGGCAAGCACACCGTCCGCCACGCGGGAAGCGGCGTCCGGTCGCGCGCAGGCACGCGCGGCCTGTGACATGGCGCGCAGCGTATCGGCATCATGCAAGAGGTTGATGAGCATCCCGCCGGCGTCGAGATGGGCCAAATCCTTTTCCGCCAGCAGCATGGCCGCGCCCCGATCCGCCATGACCCGCGCGTTGTAGGTCTGGTGATCATGTGTGGCATAGGGAAAGGGGATAAGGACGGCGGCTTTTCCGGCTACGGCCAGTTCCGCCACGGAGGTGGCCCCGGCCCGGCACAGCACCAGATCGGCCCAGCGGTAGGCACCGGCCACGTCCTCAATAAAGGGCGTCACCCCGGAAGCGTCGATGCCGTGCGCGCGGTATCCCGCCAGCACCCGTTCGAGATCATGGGAACCCGTCTGGTGCCGGATTTCGACGCCCGCCTTCATCAAACGTTCAAGGCTCGCCAAGATGACGGAATTGATGGCCTTCGCGCCCTGGCTGCCGCCCATGACCAGAAGGCGGCGGCTGTCCCGAGAGTCCGCGGGACGATGTCCCGCTTCCACGATGGCCTCGCGCACGGGGTTGCCCGTGAGTACGGCCTTGCGGGAGTCAAAGGCTCCCGTCACGTCCGGCAGGGAAAGGAAAACCCGCTTCGCCAGCCGCGCCAGCAGGCGGTTGGTGACGCCCGGCATGGCGTTCTGCTCGTGAACCGCAATGGGGACGCCCGCCCAGCGCGCCGCAACCAACGAAGGGAAGGAGGCGTAGGCCCCGAAACCGACCACGGCGTCGGGCCGGAAAGCCTTCACAATGCCCCGGGCCATGAAGACAGCCCGGCACAAACCGCACGCCGCGCCCATCGAGCGCAACCCGCGTCCGAGCACGCCGCGCACGGGCAGCCCCCGGAAGTCGACCCCGGCCTGCCGCGCCAGCTTCGCCTCGGACCCGTACTCGGAACCGACAAACAAGAGTTCCGCGCCTTCGCGCCGCAACTGCTCGGCCACGGCCAGCGCGGGAAAAATATGGCCGCCCGTGCCGCCCGTAGTAAGAATGATCCGCTTGCCCATCTCCGTATCCTGTCACCGCGCCGTGCGGGAAAAATGAAGCAGCAGGCCCACACACAACATGCTTGCCAGCAGATTGCTGCCGCCGTAGCTCAAAAAAGGCATGGCCACGCCCTTGGGAGGCGCCATGCCCATGACCACGGCCAGATTGAACGTCGCGCCGAGAGCCAGCACGAGCGTGACGCCGAAAGCCGAAAAACGATCCCGCAGATCGGACTGTCCCATGATGATCCGGTAGCAGCGCACGAAAAGCATCCCGAAAAGCACCATGATCAACGTCATCCCGAAAAAGCCCAGCTCCTCGCCCACCACCGCCATGATGAAGTCGTTATGCGCTTCCGGCAGATAGAACATCTTCTGGCTGCTGCCGCCCATGCCCACGCCGAAAAAGCCCCCCGACCCCAGGGCGTACAGCGACTGGACGAGCTGATACCCCGCGTTCTGGGCATCCGCGAAGGGATCGAGGAAGGCGGCCAGACGCTTGGCCCGATAGGGCTCCATGATGATCAGCGCCAGCCCGCCCGCCAGCCCCATGGCGATGGACATGAAGAGGTAGATGAAGCGGGTCCCCCCCACAAGGCACATGAAAAACAGGATCATCGCCAGCACTACCGCGCCGCCGAAATCCGGCTGGGCCAGCAAAAGGCAGCAAAACAGCCCCGTCATGGCGAAGGGCGGGATGACGCCCTTGCTGAAGGTCTTCACCAGCTCCTGCTTGGTGCTCATGAAATAGGCCAGATACATGGCCAGCGCGATCTTGGCGAATTCCAGAGGCTGAATGGAAAAGAGCTTGAGCGAAATCCAGCGCCGCGCCCCGTTCGCCTCCGTCCCCAGCGGGCTCAGAGTCACAAAAAGCAGCATGAGCACGCCGAGCAAAAAAGGATATTGCAGCTTGTACAGAAGCTGGCGGGGCATGGCCGCCGCCACCCACATGACCACGCCGCCGAAAGCCGCATAAATGAGCTGACGCTTGAAAAAGAAATACTTGTCGCCGTACATGCGCTCGGCCACCACCCCGCTCGCGGACAAAACCATAAGCAGGCCGATGCACAGCAGCATCAGAAACAGGGCGAGGAGCCCCTTGTCGTAATGGCCGGTGGGCTGATCCTCGGTCCTTCCCCGCAGGAGGGAAGCCGAAGAAGGACGGCGGCGAGCCATGATCATGCGAGCGTCTCCCGGACGATGCGTTTAAAGTCCTCTCCGCGCCTCAGATAGTTGGGGTACTGGTCGTAGCTCGAACAGGCCGGAGCGAGAAGCACCACGTCGCCCTCGCGGGCCAGCGCGGGCCGCCCGTCCAGCCCGGCCACGCGGCGCAGGGCCTTTTCGAGCGTCTGATCCCACGTCACGGGCACGGTGTCCCTCCATGCGGGCTCGAAACGTTCCCGGCTGGCCCCGAAGAGAGCCACGCAGCGGGCGTGCTTTTTGAGCAGCGGGCACAGGCCGGGCAGATTCCCGCCCTTGAACTTGCCCCCGGCCAACAGGATGACGGGACGTTCAAAGGAGGCCAGGGCCACGCGCAAGGCTTCCACCGTGGTGCATTTGGAATCGTTGACGTAGAGCACGCCCCCGATCTCCGCGACCTTTTCCAGCCGGTGCTCAAGCGGCGTGAACGCGGCCACGGCCCGCGCCGCCGCCTCTTCGCTCACGCCGAACTCGCGACAGGCCAGCCATGCGGCCTCGGCGTTGGCCCGGTTGTGCGGCCCCATGAGCTGCATATCGGGGAAACGCTCCGTGACGGCGTAGTGCTCGATACGGGCCGCCAGCCCGTAACGGTGGGCCAGATCATCCATCCCTTCCTGCAGGATGGCCACGTCCTCCGCCGTCTGATTGGCAAAAAGCCGCATCTTGGCGCTGACGTATTCCTCCATATCCTTGTGGAAATCGAGATGGTTCTCACTGATGTTGAGCAGAATCGCCACTCGCGGGCGCAGGAGGGAACAGGTCTGCAACTGGAAGCTGGACAGTTCGAGGACCACTACGTCCGCCCTTTCGCCGGACAGGACATATTCGGACAGCGGCGTACCGATGTTGCCGCCCGTGAACACCCGCAGCCCCTGCTCGCGCAGCATGGCCGAACAGAGGCTCGTGGTGGTGGTCTTGCCGCTCGTGCCGGTCACGCCGATCACGGGTTCGCCCGAAAGCTGCCGCCACGCCAGTTCGGTTTCGGCCATGATGTCCGGGGCGTCTTCGGCGGGCAGAAATTTCCTGATCACCGCGGCGGCCACGCCGGGGCTCGGCACAACCAGCCGCGCGCCCGCGAAGTGTTCCGGCGCGTGCTCGCCGCAGACGATCTCCACGCCTTCCCCGGCGGCCCATGCTGCGAAATCGGCGGGAATCCGTTCGCGCGAGCGGTCGAGCAGGCGCACCCGCGCGCCCATGCGGTGCAACAGCCGGGCCGCGGCCACGCCGGATACTCCGGCCCCCACAACAACCGCGAGGTCGCCCGGTTTCACCGCCGGGTCAGGCTTCGTAAACGTTTCGCTTGCAGCTTGCATGATGACTCCGTGTACCTATGCCCCCGGCGGGCTGGAGGGAATGCTCCCCCCGGACTCCCTCGGCGCGGAGGCGGGCACGGCTGCGCCGCGTCCGCCCCCATCTGGAGTACGCCGGTACATATCGTTGTAACGTGCTTGGTTCTCTTTGTTTTTGGGGCGGAACATTTTTCCGCCACCGTCAATAATCTCGAAGAAACGGCTTGGAAAAAGTCCTTTCCCTAGCCCTGTCTTATCTCAGCTTCAGCGCCGAAAGCGCGATAAGGCCGAGCATGATCGAAATGATCCAGAAACGGATGATGATTTTCGATTCCGGGATGCCCTTCATCTCGTAATGGTGATGCAGGGGCGCCATGCGGAAAATGCGTTTCCCCCCGGACGCCTTGAAATAGCTGACCTGAAGGATGACGGAGAGGGTTTCGGCCACGAACAGCCCGCCCACGATAAGCAGCAGGAGTTCCTGCTTGCACAGCACGGCGAGAAACGCCAGCACGCCGCCAAGCCCGAGAGACCCCACGTCGCCCATGAACATTTGCGCGGGATAGGCGTTGAACCAGAGAAAGCCGAGCCCCGCCCCGGCCAGTGCGCCGCAGAAGACGGCGACCTCGCCCACGCCCGAGATGTATTCCAGTTGCAGGTAAGGGGCGAAACGCGCGTGCCCGGTGATATAGATGTAGACCGAAAAGACCAGCGCGGCGATGACCATCGGCCCGATGGCCAGCCCGTCAAGGCCGTCCGTAAGGTTCACGGCGTTGGACGTCCCCACCATGACCAGCATGGCGAAAGGAATATACCAGTAGCCGAGATCGGGATTCAGGGTCTTGAAGAAGGGAAAGGTGAGGCGCGTGGAGTAGGCGGGCTCGGAAACCAGCAGGAGCATGGCTATCCCGGCCACGATGAGCTGCCCCGCGAACTTGGCGCGCGGGCTGAGCCCCTTATTCTGGTGGTGAGAAACCTTCAGGAAGTCGTCGAGAAAGCCCACGCCCGAAAAGCCCACAAAGACCAGCATGGTGAGCCAAAGGTAGGTGTTGGTCAAATCCGACCACAAAAGCACGCTGACCGCCACGGAAAAGACGATGAGAAGCCCTCCCATCGTCGGCGTCCCGGCCTTGCACTGATGCGCTTTGACTTCCTTGAGGATTTCCTGACGGCACTTGATGCGCTGGAGCCAGCGGATGAAATAGGGCCCTACGAGGATGCTCACGGCAAGAGCCGTCACCAGCGCCCACGCGGAACGGAAAGTGATGTATTTGAAAACGTTGAAGACGGAGTAGTCAACGCTCAGGGGATAGAGCAGGTTATACAGCATGGGCATCTCCGGTCTGCGCGGCGACAAAGGCTTCGACCAGCTTTTCGAGTTTGTTCGCGCGCGAGCCCTTGAAAAGAATCACGCCGCCCTCCTCCGCCGTGCAGGAAGCAAAGCCGTGCAGGAAATCCTCGGCGGAGGCCACAGGGGAAAACAGGCCTGCGTAGCGTTCGGCTTCAAGCCCCTGTGCAACGTCGTCCCCGTGGCCGCCCTTCCAGAAGACGGCGCGGGGTCTGGCCGCAGCCACCCGGCGTCCGAGAGCGCGGTGCTCGTCTGCGGCCAGCGCGCCAAGCTCGCCCATCTCACCGAGCACGCAGACGAAGGGCCTGTCCGGGCGGTCCCCGGCCATTTCCGCCGCCGCTTCGAGCATCCGGGCAAAGGACAGGGGATTGGCGTTATAGCTGTCGTCGATGACCAGCCACCTGCCCACCTGCGAACAGGCAAAACGCTGCTTCGGCAAAAGCGCGCCAGCGAATCCGGCGGCGATCTCGTCCGGCGTCAAACCGAGGCGATGGGCCACGGCAGCCACGGCAATGACGTTCTCCGCGCCGAAAGCTCCCCGGAAAGGCGCTTCCACATCAAGGGAAACGCCGTCCAGCCACAGCCGGAACAGGCCCTTATCCTCTCCCGCCGGGGTGACGTAGGAAGCGCGGTAATCGACCTGCCGCCCTGCGGCGGAAAAAAAGACCAGCTCAGGATGCACGGCGCGGGCCTCGCGCACGAGTTCGGGGTAGTCCGCGCTGACCACGGCCATGCCGCCCGGCGCGAGGTATGACAGCAGCCGGGCCTTATAGTAGGCGGTGCCGCGATCACCCAGCCCGGCGGCGTGGCCGGGGCCAACATTCAGGATGAGGGCAACATCCGGCTCAAGGATCGCGCCCAGCTCGTCCATGTCCCCGGCGTGGCTGATGCCCGCCTCCATGACCCAGAAAGCCTCTTCACCCGTGGCCGCCAGCATGGACAGGGGCAGGCCGATCTGATTGTTCAGGTTGAGGCGCGTGCGGGCCGTCGCTCCCCGGCGGCCAAGCACCTGACCGAGAAGTTCCTTGACGGTGGTCTTGCCCGCCGTCCCGGTCAGTCCAATCACGCGGGTCTCCGGCCCCAGACGCCCGCGCCAGAAGCGCGCGAGCCGCCCGAGCGCCTTGACCGTATCCTCCACGAGGACCACGGGGACCGGCAGCGTGCCGTCAAAGGGATTGCGGGAAGCGAGCAGCGCGGCGGCCCCGGCTTCGGCGGCCTTGCCCGCGAAATCGTGGCCGTCGAAGGTCTCACCCGGGATGCACACGAAAAGAGAACCGGGCGTCACGTCGCGGCTATCCGTGCTCACGCCCTCCACGGGCCGGGTCGGCATGGCGGAACCGGGGATCACCGTGCCGCCGACGGCACCTGCAATATCATCGAAACTCAGGCGCATCCCAAAATCTCCCGCACGGTTTGCTGATCGCTGAAGGGATGCTTGACCGCGCCGATCTGCTGCGTGCTCTCATGGCCTTTGCCCGCGATGAGCAGCGCGTCTCCGGGCCGCACGAGGGAAAGCCCCTTTTCGATGGCGCGGCGGCGGTCCACCTCGGCCACGACTTCGGCGGCCCCGGCAAGGCCGGGCATGACGTCAGCCATGATCGCCTCGGGCTCTTCGTGGCGCGGGTTGTCGGAGGTGAGCACGGCCACATCCGAAAGCCGGGCCACAGCCTCGCCCATGAGCGGACGCTTGGCCCGGTCACGGTTGCCGCCGCAGCCGAAGACGGTGACGATGCGTTTGAAGCCCGCCCCGCGCAGCGCGGTCAGCACGTTGACGAGGGCATCCGGCGTGTGCGCGTAGTCCACGAAAACATCAAGCTTTTGCGGATTCATGATGCGCTCAAGACGCCCGGGCACGCCGCAGAAGGCCTCAAAACAGCCGAAAGCTTCGGGATCGAGGCCGAAGCCCAGAGCCACGGCTTGCACGGCCAGCAGGTTTTCGGCGTTGTAGTTGCCCACGAGGGGCGACGTGAATTCCCACTCGCGGCCCTCGAAACGGGCGTGCAGCCGCAGCCCGGCGGTAGTGCTGGACAGGACCGTGCCCCGCATGTAGCGCCGCGCCGGGCTCTCGGAGGAGAGGCCGAAACCGACGGCATCCGGGAGCATGGCCGCCAGACGCGCGCCCCACGGGTTGTCGGTGCCCACGGCCATGACCCGGCCCGGGAAGGGCTTGCCGTCCTCGTCAAGGAAGAGTTTGGCCTTGGCCTTGAAATAGGATTCCATGTCGTGATGGTAATCGAGATGGTCCTGCGTAAGGTTGGAGAAGACGGCCCCGCCGAAGTCCACGCCCGCCACGCGATCCTGATCGAGAGCGTGGGAGGAAACCTCCATAAAGGCCATCTCCACGCCTGCCGCGCGCATGCCCCCAAGCATGGCGTGCACGTCGAGGCAGTCCGGGGTGGTCATGGGCGCGTCCTCGCGGTGCCCGGGCCAGCGGTAGGAAACCGTGCCGAGGACGCCCGTCCTCTTCCCCGCCGAAGCGAAAAGGTGATCGAGCAGGTAGGTGGCCGTCGTCTTGCCGTTGGTCCCGGTCACGCCGACCACGGGGAAAGACAGGGAGGCCGTGCCGTAGCGGGCCCGGGCCAGAAGGCCGAGCGCCTGACGCGGATCGGCGCAGTCCACCACTTCGGCCTCGCCGCAGGCCCCGGCGTGCTCGGGACGGCAGACCACATAGGCCGCGCCCCGGCCCACAGCGTCCGCAATGAAGTGTCCGCCGTCGGCGCTGCCGCCGGGCAAAGCCACGAACACGCAGCCGGGCGTCACCTTGCGCGAATCGATGCACAGCGCAAGCCCCTGCGCGGCCACCTGAGATTCCAGTAATGAAAGCGAATACATACCCATTATTCCTGCTCCGAAAGCCAGAGGACGGACTCGGGGGCGGCATCCTTGCTGTCCCACCGGACGCCCGCTTCCGGCGTTTGTCGTACCACTCGTGCGCCCTTGCCCTTGATGACCGGAACCAGCCCCTGCCGGGCGAACATCTCCACCGCGCGCCGCACCGACTGCCCCACCACGTCCGGGACGGTCCCGGACTCGCGCACCGGGAGCATTTTCTTTTTCGGGGCCAGCTCGCTGCGGAATTCACCGAGCACGGTCTTTTCCTTGCCCTGTTTGCGTTCCCGTGCCCGGGCACGGGCCTCGGCGCGCTCCTGCGCCTTGATCTGGGCCGGGGTCAAGGCCCCGGGATCGGGCAGCGAGCCGTGATAGGCCATCACCCGCGACGTCACCGCCTTGAACACGGGCGCGGCGATGACGCCCCCGTATTTCACGCGGGACGGCTCGTCGATAAAAATAACAACCAGATACTGCGGCTTTTCCGCAGGAACGAGCCCCACGAAGGAGGCGGTACGTTCGCCGCCGTATTTGCCCCGGAAGGCCTTTTGCGCCGTGCCGGTCTTGCCCGCCACGGATACGCCGGGGATGGCGGCGCGCCTGCCGGTGCCGCCGTCCACGACCTCACGCATCATCGCCAAGACCTGACGGGTGATGGCGGTCGAAAAAATCCGCTGCTCCCCGCCGCCCACGTCATCATCGAGCACGAGACGCAAAGGCCGGTAGACGCCCTCGTTGGCCAGCGTCAGATAGGCCTGCGCCATCTGCGTTACCGTGACAGAAAGGCTCTGGCCGAAGGAGGAGGAAATCAGGTCGGCCTCGCTCCACTCCCGTGCCGGACGCAAAATGCCTTTGCTTTCCGAGAGTTTTAACCCCGTGCGCTCGCCAAAACCCAGACGAGAAAGATAACGCTGGTATTTGACCGCCCCCAGCTCAAGCCCGATTTTCCCGCAGCCGATGTTGCTCGAATTGGCGAGGATTTTGGTGACGGTCTGCTCGTTCTCCTTCGGGCGCGTATCGTCGCGGATGGTGATGTAACGGCTTTTCCAGAGGCCGTGCTCGCAGTTGAAGACGGTATCGGGCGTCACCACGCCTTCCTGAAGCGCGGAGGCGATGAGGAAGGGCTTGAACGTCGACCCCGGCTCCAGCGCGTCCTGCGCAAGGCGGTTGCGGTACTCGCCCGGCCTGTACTGGCGATAGGAGTTGGGGTTGAAAAAGGGGTACTGCGCCCACGCCAGAATGTCGCCGGAAGGCACGTCCACGATCATCACCCCGCCCCACTTGGCCCCGTCCTCCTCCACGGCCTTGGCGATCTCCTCCTCAGCGATGGACTGTATCTGAAGATCGAGGGTCAAATGGACATCCTCGGCGGGCTGCGCCTCATAATCGCTGTCCACGTCGAACAGGCGGCCGGAGGCGTCGCGCTGCACGGCCTGCCGCACGGAAAGGCCGCCGAGCTGCTCCTCAAAGGAGCGTTCCACGCCTTCGAGCCCCTTGCCGTCCATGCCCACAAAGCCGAGAAGCTGGCCCGCTACCTGCCGATACGGATAAATGCGCTCGTATTCCCGGGTCAGTTCCACCCCAGGCAGATCGGCCTGCCGCACGGCCTCGGCCGTGGCGTCGTCCACGCGCCGGGCCACCCACACGAAACTGCGTTTTTTCTCCAGCAAGGGGCGTATCTTGTCGGCGGGCCGCCCCAGAATCCCGCCCAGAGCGGCGGCGGTAGCCTCAATGTCCGTGACGGCGCCCGGATTGACGTAGATCGAGCGGCATTCCACGCTGCGGGCCAGAATGTTCCCGCTGCGGTCGGTGATCATGCCGCGCGGCGTGGACACGGTTTCCGAGGACATGTGCTGCCGCCGCGCCCTTTCCGCCAGAAAGGGCCCTTCCCAGAGCTGGATATACGCGGCCCGCGCCCACAGCGCGCCCCACGCGAGGAAAAAGATCACCGCCACCGTGCGGAAGCGGACGCCGTTCCAGTCAACGGAGGCCAGCCATGCGCGCAGCCCTCCTTCCGACCGGCGGCGGTTGACGGCCTGCGGAGCCGTGTGACGAGTCGTGCGCCTGCGCGCGCCCAGATGTGCCATAGGAAAAAATCCTCGGAAAACGCTAGCGCGCTTCGGCTTCGGGCCCGGGATCGGGCATACGCCGTATCTGTCCGGCCCGCGCCTCGCTCATACCGAGCTGGGCGGCCTTGCGCCGCAGCACCTGAGGGGCGAGGAGCCTGTCGCGTTCGACTTCAAGCTTGCTCTTGAGAACGGACCGCTGCTCCACCTCGCTTTTAAGCTGGCGGATGGTATAGGCCTTGTCCGTGCGCTCGATGCTGAGCCAGATGAGGGCAAGCCCCATAAGCAGACTCATGAGCAGGGAAATGACGAAGGCCAGCAGCCAGCCACTCGACGACATCTGGCTCATGCGCGCCCCTCGCGGCCATGCCGGGCCAGCCGGGCGGCTCGTTTGGCCTCGTAGCGCAGCCGGGCGGCCTCTTCCGGGGAAAGCTCTTCCGGCGCGTCGGCGGCGGGCGCGTGGGGATCGATCTTTTCGGCCACGCGCAGCTTGGCGCTTCCGGCGCGGGGGTTCACCACCAGTTCCCGCTCGGAAGGGCAGATCGGCTTCGGGGTGATCAGCCGCGCCTCGGGCACGTGATGACAGACGCAGACGGGGATATGGCGAGGGCAGATACAGCCCTGCGACCACAGCTTCATACGGTGTTTGACGACCCGGTCCTCGAGCGAGTGGAAGGAAATGACCGCCACCCGGCCTCCCGGCGCGAGGCGGCCGAGGATGGCGTCAAGGAAACGTTCCAGTTCTCCGATCTCGTCGTTGACCGCCATGCGCAATGCCTGAAAAGTGCGCGTGGCCGGATGGTTACGAGCCTTGGCACGCCACGCCGCGGGATAGGCGCGTTCCACGAGAGCGGCAAGCTCGCCGGTCGTTTCGATGGGCTTGCGCACCCGCGCCTCCACGATGGCCCGGGCAATGCGCCCGGCCTGCGGGTCCTCGCCGTAGCGTTCGATGATGTCCTTCAGTTCCTCCAGCTTGGCCCGGTTGACCAGACGGCTGACGGGCGTATCGCCGGAATCACGATCCATGCGCATGTCGAGCGGGCCGTCAGCATTGAAGCTGAAGCCGCGCTCGGCGGAGTCGATTTGCAGGGAGGACACGCCGATGTCGATGAGCGCACCGTCCACCGTGTCCCAGCCGAGCCCGTCGAGCGCCTCGGCAAAGGCGCTGTAGCGCGTGTGGACCAGATGCACGCGATCCCCGAAAGGCGCGAGCCGCACGCGGGCCAGTTCAAGGGCCTGCGTGTCGCGGTCGAGGCCGCACAGGAAGGCCTGCCCGCCGCTGCGTTCCATGATGGCGAAGGAGTGGCCGCCCATGCCCACCGTGCCGTCGAGGTAGCGGCCGCCGGGCCGGGGCGCGAGCGCGTCCACCGCCTCGTCAAGCAGCACGGACACGTGCACGGCTTCGGGAACGGAAAAATCGGATTTCATCAAAAGTACCTTGCAACGCCTGTTCCTGCGACCGGAGGCTCCGGCCCGGGACGGACGGGGATGTCAAAAAGAAAAGTCGATGCCGCTTTCGGCCAGCTCATCGGCCACATCATCGAAGTCCTGCGAAAGCAGTGTCTTGAAACGGGCCTGATCCCATATTTCAAACGTTTCACCCTGCCCGACCACTACGGCCTCGCGGTCGAGCCCGGCATATTCCATGTGCGGCCGGGAAAGCCGCAGCCGCCCTTGCGCGTCGAGGAGCTGATCCTCCGCGCCGCCGAGCACCAGCCGCCGGAAGTCCCGCAGCTTGCGCGAACTGTTGCGCAAACGAGAAAAGCGCCCTTCAAGCTCCAGCCAGAGCGGAGCCGGATACCCCACAAGGCAGCCGTCGTAGGTGGTCAGCACGAACGCGCCGTTGATCGGAGGAGCCGCCAGCGCGTCCCGGATTTCCGCCGGAAGCACAAGGCGGCCCTTGGCGTCAAGGCTTCTGTAGAATTGCCCGCGAAACCGCATACCCGCCTCTCCGAAAGCCCACTGCCGGGCCGCTCCACTTCTTCCCACTTTCTCCCACTTTGTCGTTTATTCCACCTACCTTGTCAAGAGGGATGTATTTTCATTCAATATAATGATTTTATTAACTATACAAAATATTTTACCCCTCGGACGGCAGGGCGGCGCCTCCCACTGCAAGCCCCCTTTCCCACTCCCTTCCCCGCATCCCGAAGCCCGGATTTTGATAAGGCCACACCAGCCGGGGGCTCCTGCCCTTTCCCCTGCCGCAAGGCCGGAACTCGGATACCCGCCCCGGGCGGAGATACGAAAAAAACGGCGCATAAACGTCTTGACATCGGAAAGAGAATCGTCCCGGGCACGAGTACCAAAAAAATAAACGGCGGGACCGGAACCTTACACAGATAAGCGCCCCGAGCGCAAGTGCAGAAGAAAAAAGGGGCCGTCTTCCCTATGGGCAAAAAAAGCCGCCCCGGAGTAGGTACGCAGAAAGCTGCGCGGGGATGGTCCGACGTGGTGCCGAAATGCCGCCTCGTTTTGGGCGCGAAGGTTGCGCCACGCCATATCAAAAAAATTCCGATCCCCGTCCTGATGGGCGTGGGCTAGAGGCCTCCCTCGGGCCAGTGGCATGCCATGCCGGCAAAACGGCTCACCCTTCTACACCGTTCTTCAGGGCCAACGCCTCTCCTCCGACTGTCCGGAAAAAACGTTTTCCACTAAGGATGAGAAAAAAGGACGGTAAAGGCGGCTCTCCGGCGAGGTGTCCCGTTTGCCTTATAAGACAACTAGAGAAAAGCGGCATTTGGGCAAGTGCCTGTAAGAAGTATGGCGTGGAGGCGAGACCGGAGACGGCGTCCTCTCTCACGCGCCGCGTCTTTTCCTTCGCCGCAAAAGAGGCTAGGTTCTGCCCGAACCGGACGGCCTCCCCGCCGCGCCGGACGGAGACGGGCACGGGGCCCGTCCGCCACCTCTTCACTTGCAAGGGCTCGACGATGCGCTTTCATCATTTTGACGACGTACAGGATCACCTTGACGGCCTCGGCCTCTTCAACATGGATTTCGGCCTTGACCGGATGCGCAAGGCGCTGGCCGCGCTCGGCCTCGACCATCCCCCCTTCGTGACCGCGCAGATCGTCGGCACCAACGGCAAGGGCTCCACCTCGACCTTCCTCGCCTGCCTCGCCCGGGCACATGGCGTCAAGACCGGGCTCTACACCTCCCCGCATTTCGTCACGCCGCGCGAGCGCATCCGCATCGACGGGCGGATGCTGCCCGAAAGTGCGTGGCCCGCGCTGGCCGAACGGGTGATGCAGGCCGCTCCAGCACTCACCTATTTTGAATTTCTCACCGTGCTCGGCCTGCTCGCCTTTGCAGAAGCGGGCGTGGATTTCGTGGTGCTGGAAGCTGGGCTCGGCGGCCATTACGACGCCACCAGCGCCGCCCCGGTGCAAGCCGTCTGCTTTACGCCCATCGGCATGGACCACGAAAAAATCCTCGGGCCGACCCTCACCGATATCGCCACGGACAAGGCGCAGGCCATGCGTCCCGGCGTCCCGGCCTTCGCCGCTCCGCAGGAGGAGGAAGCCCTCGCCTGTCTGCGGCGCACCGCGCAGGAAAAAGGCGCGGAACTGCACGAAACGGCGGATTTGCCCTTCCCGGAAACCCCGCTCGGCCTCGCCGGGCCGCATCAGCGCGTGAACGCCCGGCTTGCGTTGGCCGCATGGACGTGGCTCGCCTCGCGGCACGGCTGGGCGCAGCGTCCCGAAGCCGTGGCCTCCGGCCTTGCCGCCGCGCACTTTCCGGGGCGTTTCCAGCGCCTTCCCGCGCAGGGCTTGCGTCCTCCCCTCATCCTCGACGGGGCCCACAACCCGCATGGCCTGCGCGCCCTTGAACAGGCCCTGCTTGACGCCCGGATCACGCCCTCCGCCGTCATCTTTTCCTGCCTTGCCGACAAGGACGTCACCCACATGCTGCCCTTTGTCCGCCGCATCGCCGGGGACGCGCCGCTCTTCGTGCCTACCATTCAGGACAACGAACGGGCCATGAGCGGGGAAGACCTCGCCCGCCTGCTGGCCGAGGGCCGGGGCGCGGCCCGTACCGAGGCCGTCCAGCGCGTCAGCCTCGCCTTGCGGGAAGCCGCGCGCTGTGTGCCTCCGGAGGGGGCGGAGCAACACTCCGTCCTGCTCTGCGGGTCATTGTATTTGCTCGGGGAGTTCTTTATCCTCCACCCCGACGCACTGGAGCGGGAACTTGTTTGACCCCCGCCCGGGACGGGAAACGTCGCGTACCGATGTCCAATTCCGCCTCATGAAGGAGCGCCCTCCAAGGCCATGTTTTTTCAGAGCAATGGAAAAGAAACGGCGAAAGCGGAACGGCGCGCCATGAAGGAGCCTTTTCCCTTGCCACGCGGCCATCGGAACAAGGCGGCGCGGCAAGAGCCAAGTAGAGTCACCGAATCCCGCACTCCGTTTCCCGCCGCCGCGCCAGCCGGAACGTTTCCCCCTCGACGCTGCGGAAAAAAGAACGGATTCTCTCCCCTAGCGGAAGAAACGCCCCGCCCGGAAACAAGGACGAAAGAGACGCTGAAAACGGAAGGGGGCCCCTTTGTCCGCTTCATGGGACTTGATTCCGCAGGCGGCACCCGGAAACGCTGCGGGGAAATCCCGCACGCAGACCACCGCGACGAAAATCACTTTTTCCAGAAGGCCCATGCTGGGAGAAGGCAGCCTGCCTTAAAAAAGTAGCTCTGTCACAAGAAAGGATTAACAGTTTTTAACGCACCGGAATTTCAAAAAGTTTTCAACACTGTTGAGGCAACAGGCTCCATAAGGCGCAAATGCTCATCCGCCTTCTTCTGAAATCACAGAAGAAAGATATCAACTGATTCCTATGACAGAGCCCAAAAAAGAAAAGGAAAGAGGGGAGAGGCCCTACGAACCTCCCTCCCCATCCAAAAGCCAGAGAACCG
>OFGR01001156.1_pt1 | contig 22520 bp, 23 predicted proteins | sample 1521811 | NCBI WGS metagenome assembly OFGR01 (sample SAMEA3504098, study PRJEB24116) | mouse gut metagenome | biome: mouse gut; feature: mouse-associated habitat; material: faeces | place: Denmark | collected 2011
TCCGCATGGAATGGAACAGGGCTGTTGACCGTGCTATTGTAAGCGGCGTATCCGAAACGGAGGTTATGGAACTGAAAAAGACAGAAATCACGGAAAAGGTAAAGGAATCTGTGGAGCAGAACGGTAACAAGCCGGAGCTGTTCGGGGAGATTGTCAGGGCGGCGATTTTATTATTAGAGTGTCTGATTATAAAAGCTATACAAAAGGTAATGGATATAGCGGAAAAAGTTATCGAAAAAGCTGCTGATATTATAAAGGTAGCATCGAAAGAAACTGAAAATCCTATCCATACAAAAGATGAGCCAGTGGTTCAGCCGGAAAGGAAGAAGATACTGTTTCCTGCTAATGCACAGCGTAAAATGGATATGCAGAATAAAGAAGAACTGCCACAACAGAAAAACATTGCCACAGTCAAAAAATCTATTATCAGACAGATAAAAGTAGAGCAAAAATCTGTTCTTGCTGAAACAAAGCGGCTGGAAACAGAAAGACCGCCGCAGCCAAAGCCTTCCGTACTTGCAAGTAAATATCCCAGCCTAAGAGAAATTGACAGCAGACTCAAAGAGCAGAATAGAGCAATTTTTGAGCGTGAGAAAAAGAGGGATAGGCTGAAAAAAGAATTATCTGAATGTACGGGTATCTTCAAGAGCGGCAGACGGAAGGAATTACAGCAGGAAATTAACAGTGTCGACAATCAGATTTCTAATATGAAAAAGAGGCTTTCGTCCATCGTGAGGGAATATAAATTTGACTCTGTTCAGGCATTCTATAAAGAATTTGATGCGGCAAAGAAAGAGAATCTTGAGTATCAGGCGGCTCGTGCGGAGTATGACAAAATTTACGGAGAAAAAGCGGTAGATACCATGAGCGTCAGGGAGAAACTCAGGCAGAAAGAGAAAATCGTAAAAGAAAGAGAAGCAGGCAGAGTGCATCAGGCAAGACAGAAGGATAAGGGGGCGAGATAGAAGGTTTTTCAATTAGGTTGCAAAATTGAGAGATTGAAGTTGTATTTTGAAATTGAGAATACTTATGGTTTTATATTGTTTTGTATTGCATTTTGAAGGAATCGACAGTATAATATACCGTAAAATAAGGTGTACGAAAGGGCGGATATTTTGAGAGAGCTAATTCAATTACAGTCTTTTCCGGTGAGAACAGTGCTTCCTATTCTGCTGCAAGATAAGACCACAAAGAAAAACATCATCTGGGCGACTAGCAGCTATGAGCAGTTCGGCAATCAGTACGCAGATGATAAGCAGATAACGATAGAAGCATTGACAGGTCTGAACCCTATCCTGCTGCAACCCCGAATTATGAAAACGATGGAACAGCAGCAAGCACGCACTAAAGTCCATGCAGAAGTTTTTACCCCCGCATGGATATGTAATAAGATGAATAATTATTGCGATGAAGAATGGTTTTATAGGAAAAATGTATTCAATATTTTGCAAGATAAGCAATGGGACATTACACAAGAGAGAATATTATTTCCACCAAATAAAACATGGAAGCAATATATTGATTCACGTCGGCTTGAAATCACATGTGGCGAGGCTCCATATATAGCTTCCAGATATGATGCCTCTACTGGTGAAGCAATTCCAATAAAAGATAGAATAGGAATTTTAGACAGGAAATTGAGAATAATTAACGAAAATACAGACAATGAAGGAGAATGGCTTAAATGGACAATCAGGGCTTTTCAAAGCGTATATGGATATGAATATCAAGGTGATAATCTTCTGATTGGCAGAATCAATCTTTTAATCACATTCGTAGATTATCTGTCTGATAGATGGAATAGGGAAGCTGCCATTGATGAGTTGAAAAAGATTGCGAACATCATTGCATGGAATTTCTGGCAGATGGATGGATTAACCGGCACTGTCCCATTGGGAGAACCGGAAGAAGAAATTCATCAATATTCACTTTTTGAAATGTTCGGCAATGAGGAAAATAAACCAGAAGATAAAAAAACTCCCAGATGCAGAATATTTGATTGGAGGGCGGACAAGTCAATTCTATATGAATCCATGAAAAAACAGGAGGGGTAATCCTATGCCGATCAGAGTAGATGATTTATTAAAACAATATGTAAACAAAATAAAGGCAATCTATGGCTCTCATTTAAAGACAGTTATATTGTATGGTTCTTATGCGCGTGGCGATTACAGAGAAGATTCTGATATTGATATTATGATTCTGCTTAATATCACAGATTTGGAAATTGAAAACTACGGGCATAAACTGTCAGATATGACCTATGACTTCAATATGGATCATGATGTGGATATTAAGCCTATTGCAAAATATGACGAGCATTTCAGACATTGGTTAAAAGCATATCCATTTTATGCAAATGTGGAACGGGAGGGGATAAAACTGTATGAAGCAGCATGAGGAAGGAAATAAATTCGATTTAATGAAATATAGGCTGGAATCAGCAAAAAGCGATTTGAAATCGGCAAAAATACTGATAGAAGCTGAAGAATATAGAGCCGCAAACAACAGGGCTTACTATGCAATATTTCATGCAATATCAGCGATTCATGCTCTTGATGGAAAAGCATACAAACGGCATAAAGATGCACTGGGAAGTTTTAATAGGGAGTATGTAAAAACAGAGGTTTTCCCAAGGGAGATAGGCAGAAAAATTTCTCGGGCAGAAGAAATCCGGCATGCAAGCGACTATGATGACTTTTATATCGCTACGAGGGAAAAATCGCAGGAGCAGATTGAAACAGCAGAAGAATTGATAAAAATGGTTGAAGAATATTGTAAAAATAGTATGGGCGAAGAGGAATGACAAAGGGAAGAAAACAAGCCTTTCATTATAATGTGGAGGAATATATGCGAAAATTGTTATTATTGGTTAGAATTTCCAAACCTGCATATAATAAAACGCTTTATCAAGATTATAAAATTTATATGAACCGTCAAAAAAATTTCCGCGACCCGAAATATAATCATGGGCAACATGACAAATATGAAGGCGCAATATTAAGAGGCCCTTGTGATGTAAAATACTTTGAGGATGGAAAAGAGAAACAAGTGCATTTAAACAACGATGGAATTATGTATAAAGAAAATAATGCATATGTATTTTGTATGTACGAAATAGAATTTAATCAAAAAACATACGATAAAGAAAATAATAAATTTTATCATGATATTTCATGGGATTACATAAAGCCATTATGGGATGAAGATGGTTTGGAAATGATGATAATAAAAAATACAAGTGTGTTTTTTAAAAAATTCTCAGAAGCAGCCGACAAAGAAAGAAAAAATTGGGCAAAGGGTTTAGTCAAATATGATTTGCAGGATAAACTACAGGATAAAGCATATTTTGAGAAAGCATTAAAGGATGATTTTGAATCAGTTTACCATAAAATAGATGATTATAAAGAGCAAAAAGAATATAGACTGACAATAAATGATGATAGTGGAAAAGATTTTTTTATATTACCGTTAGAAAATGACAATTCCTTAATGTTTGATTTTTTTACTTTAGAATATGGGAAAAACATCATAGTAGAGATTAGTAATTTAGAATTTGATCCACAAACAAATATGCCAAATAGATTTTCTGCAGAACTGCGATATGCTGAGCCTGTGAATCCGATAGAAACATTGTAACAAACAGTTTGAAAATTATACAAGGAGTAATAGTTATGAAATTTGATTTTGTAATAGGTAATCCACCATATCAAGATGAAACATTGGGTGATAACAAAGAATTTGCACCGCCAGTTTATCATAAGTTTTTGGAGAATGCCTATGATATAGGTGAAACGGTAGAAATGATTCACCCAGCAAGGTTTCTTTTTAATGCAGGCAGTACGCCTAAACAGTGGAATGAACAAATGCTTCAAGATCCATATCTTAAAGTGTTGTATTTTGAGCAGGACAGTAGCAAGGTATTCAGTAATACAGATATTAAAGGTGGCATAGCTATCACGTATCACAATAAAACTCAGCGTGTTGGCGCTATAGGGACATTCACGCCATATGATGAGCTAAATGCAATTCTTAAAAAAGTTGCTCCAACAGAAGAAACAGCCAGCCTTATAAGTATCATCTATATCCAGAATAGATTTGACCTTGAAGCACTTTATTTAGATTATCCAGAACTGAAAAACAATATTGGTAGCAATGGAAAAGATAAACGTTTAAGGAATAATATTTTTGACAAAATTCCGTTGTTTGTAGAAGAAAAACAAAATGATAATGACATTGCTGTGATTGGCGTTATCAGCAATAAACGCTGTTGGCGGTACATATCACAAAAATATATTGATACGACACACGAAAATTTATATAAGTGGAAAGTTCTGGTTGTCCGTGTAAACGGAAGTGGTGCGTTAGGAGAAGTGTTGAGTAATCCTATAATAGCCGCTCCAAATGAAGGGTATACACAGACATTTATTGGCATTGGCGGTTTTAATAGCAAAGAAGAGGCAGAAAACGCATTGAAGTATGTTAAAAGCAAGTTTGCAAGGACGATGTTGGGAACGCTTAAAATAACCCAAGACAATAACAGGGATACATGGAAAATGATTCCGCTACAGGATTTTTCATCATCATCAGACATAGATTGGAGTGCTTCAATAAGCAATATAGACAGGCAGCTTTATAAAAAATATGGATTATCAGAAGAAGAAATCTATTTCATCGACTCAAAAGTAAAGGAGATGGAATAATGGCGAAAATAAGTATCAATACCGCTCAAAAAGTCATCCCTATGATTTATGCCTATTCTACGCCTGAAATAGCCAGACATGATGGATGGGTAAAGATAGGGTATACAGAAAAGCAGACTACAGAACAAAGGCAGAAGCAGCAATCCCATACAATAGACGTTGAATTAAAGGAAGAATGGAAAGGAAACGCTATCTTTGAAGATGGCTCTGGCGAGATTTTCCATGATTCTGATTTTCATGCATATCTAAGCAAATTGGGAGTGGAACGGAAAAAAGATACAGAATGGTTTCATATTGACGGGTCAGCTTCAAAGCAGGAGTTCAATAAGTTTCGTGAGAGCAGAGGAATACTAAAAGATATTGACGAGGTTATTCCTTATACTCTGCGAAACGAACAGAAAAAGGCCGTTGAGCAGACTGTCAACTATGCTAATAACCATGAGAAAGGCGAATTTTTATGGAATGCAAAACCACGCTTTGGCAAGACATTATCTGTTTATGATTTTTGTAAAAAGGTCAATGCACGCAATATTTTGATAGTCACGAATAGGCCAGCTATTGCTAACTCTTGGTATTCTGATTACGAAAAGTTTATAGGGAATGGATCAGGATATTTGTTTGTAAGTTCCACGGATTCGCTTAAAGGGAAAAAGTATGTCATATCAAGGGAAGAATACAGAAGGATAGCGGCAGTATCTGGGGATGAAGTGTCTGGGTGTATAGAATTTGTCAGTTTGCAGGATTTAAAAGGCTCTATCTATTTTGGCGGTCAGTATGACAAACTGGAAGAAATCAGCGATGACCCTAAAAAGGGGAAAGTATGGGATGTTTTGATCATTGATGAAGCCCATGAGGGCGTAGATACATACAAAACAGATGTAGCGTTTGACCATATCAAGCGTAAATTTACCTTGCATTTATCAGGAACGCCATTTAAAGCACTGGCGAATGATAAATTTCCAGAAGCGGCAATTTTTAACTGGACGTATGCCGATGAGCAGAGGGCAAAAAAGGAATGGAATGGAGATGATGAAAACCCATATAAGAATCTTCCACAGCTAAATCTGTTTACTTACCAGATGTCAGAAATCATTAAGGAAGAATTGGAGCAGGGAATAGAAATTCAGGGAGAGACAGAGGAATATGCTTTCGATTTGAATGTTTTCTTTGAAACAAAAAATGGGAAGTTTGTTCATGAAAACTCTGTTGATAGGTTTTTAGACGCACTTACAAAACAGGAGAAATTTCCGTTCTCTATACAGGAATTGAGAGACAAATTAAAACATACATTTTGGCTGTTAAACCGTGTTGATAGTGCAAAGGCTCTTGCTAAAAAATTAGAAATACATCCAGTATTTAAGGATTATAAAATCATCGTTGCCGCTGGTGATGGCAGGCTTGATGAAAGCGAGGAAAATCAGAAATCTTTTGATAGAGTGACACAAGCTATCCGTGATAATGAAAAGACAATCACATTATCAGTAGGACAGCTTACTACTGGTGTCACAATTCCAGAGTGGACGGCTGTTTTGATGTTAAGCAATATAAAAAGCCCATCTCTGTATATGCAGGCCGCTTTTCGTGCACAAAACCCTTGCCTGTTTCAAGAAAACGGCCAGTATTACAGAAAAGAAAATGCTTATGTGTTTGACTTTGACCCTGCCAGAACGCTTACTATTTTTGAAGAATTTGCGAATGATTTATCTCTTGATACATCAGATGGCAGAGGGGATATGGATAAGCGTAAAAACAATGTGCGTACTTTACTGAACTTTTTCCCCGTTATCGGTGAAGATGAAGATGGTGAAATGATAGAACTTGATGCTGAAAAAGTCCTTTCTATTCCGAGAAAAATACGTTCACAGGAGGTTGTGCGCCGAGGATTTATGAGCGACTTCTTATTTCAGAACGTTTCTAATGTGTTTCATGCGCCTATGGAAGTAATAGAGATTATTCAGCAATTTACAGCGGTACAGGAGCCAAAAAGCAATGTAAATATTACCCCGCAGACAGAAGATGAATTGTCTTTAGACGAAAATGGCGAAGTGTCATTGACAGATGATTACGTTATTGGCAAATCATCAGAAGTCTTTGGAGACAAAATATTTGGTGATGTTCCTGAAAAATTAAAGAGTGTCATTGATGATATACAAGCAGCAAAAGATGATAATGAAACTGAGCCATTAGATTATCTAAAAAGTATTTTTCATAGCGAAGCTGTCGGAGCAGTAATGGAAACAGCACAGTATGGTTATGGAGCAGATTTACGCTCATCTGATAAGAAACGTCTTGAAAAGAAGCTGAAAGCTGATTCGGACCATATCATCAACAAGGCATATGGGGATTTATCTATCACCAATAAGAAATTAGAAAAAGAACATGATGAGATTTTGTCTCTATGCAACACGGATGAAGAAGTCGAAGTAGCTAATCGGGAATTTGAGGAAAAAAGAAAAGCCGCAGTTGAGACATTCAAACAAACTTTGTCTGATTCTGTTGATGATTTTGTTAAGTCGGCTGGTGAAGTTGTTGTCAGGACAGTGGAAACACAGAAGAAAGAGCAGCAGAAAAAAGGTATTGAGGATTCTGTAAAAGATCATCTTAGAGGATTTTCCAGAACAATACCTTCTTTCCTTATGGCATATGGAAATGAAAATGTTACGCTTGCTACGTTTGACAAGATTATTCCTGATGATGTTTTTATGGAAGTAACAAGTATAAGTTTGGAGCAGTTCAGGTTTTTGCGGGATGGCGGACCATACATGAATGAAAAGACAGGACAGCAGGAAATATTTGCTGGTAAGTTATTTGATCCGGTTGTATTCGACGATTCAGTAAAAGAATTTCTTTGTTTACGCGTGAAGCTTGCTAATTATTTTGAAGAATCACACACAGAAGATATTTTTGACTATATTCCGCCACAGAAAACCAATCAGATTTTTACGCCTAAATGGGTAGTAAAACAGATGGTTGATATGTTGGAGAAAGAGAATCCCGGCTGTTTTGATATGCCAGATAAGACTTTTATTGACTTGTATATGAAATCGGGGCTTTATATTGCCGAAATTGTTAAAAGGTTATATCAAAGTGACAAGATGAAAGAGGTATATCCCGATGAAGCTGAAAGATTGAAGCATATCTTCAAAGAACAGGTTTATGGGATTGCGCCCACAGAAATTATCTATAGGATTGCAACAAACTTTATTTTGGGATTCGATGATAATGTTACAGTTACGGAGCATAATTTCAGACAGGCGGATGCTTTAGAATATGCGAAACAAGGAACACTGGAACAGTTTTTAGATGAATTATATGGGGGAGATAACAATGGGTAGACCCAGAAAAGACAATGTGCCCGTATCTTTCCGGCTGGAACGTACAGTGTTTGACAAGCTGAATCAGTTCTGTGAGGATTCTGGACAAGCTAAAACAGTTGCGATTGAAAGAGCTTTGGGTATGTATATTGATGATTATTATATGAAACAAGAACAGCTTGAAAAAATCAATAAGTAATATATTACAGAGGGAGTGATACTTAATGCAATATGATGGTTCTATCAGAATAGATACAAATATAAATCCAAACAGTATTCCAAGCTATGAAATAAATAGGGAAAGTATTGAAAGGCTTAGAGAAATGACGTCAAAAATTGAAAAAACTTTGGCTACTTTAATCAATACTGAAAGCATCAAGAAATCTATGGAAATGCTTAATACAGTTATGGAAGATATTTTTTTGGACTTATCACCAACACTAGAACAGTATAATTTTGAAGAAGCATTAAAAAGTATCCGCTATTCTTTTACAGAAATGGCAGATGTGATAGGTTTGAAAAATATAGAGACGTTGCAGAATATTGATTTTTCCAGAGTGTTCGGAGAGCCTTTTTATCGTGAAAGATATGATGAAGCAAGCCAGATGGCTTTTGATTTTGTAGAAGAGGAGGTTAATGTAGAAGCGAATATTTCACAAGAGGAATTATTGGAAATTTTCAATGAACAAATAGAAGATAAAATCGGATGGCAGGAAAAACTGTATAATAAGTCAGAAGATTTCAAAAGAAAATATTTTGTATTTTATAAAATTTTTATAGGTTGCTTATGGTTTATCTTTAGTCAAATAGCAATATATTTTGCACAGTTAGGAATCGCATATGTTTTTGGAAATGTGGTATCAGAGCCTAAAGAAGATGCGCCAGCTATTTATTATTTTGAACATAGGACAGAAATAAACATTATTGGAGAGACAGATAATTACTATTTTATTACATACACTGATGATGATGGAAATGAAGTTACCGGATATAGCGAAAAAGAAAATATAGAAATTGTGCCAGAAAGCAATGATGATGAATCAATGGAAAAGATTGAATAAATCATATCAGTAGTTCAATAATTTTTGTGAGGGAGAATGATACATTTATGTTGGAAGTCTTTTTAAAGGTGATGGATAAAATCCATATCAAAGAGATAGCTTTTTCTGTATTAGTTGTCTGTGGGATTATTCTTTTTGCTCCAGATGTTTTTATGGAGAAATTGGGCTTGTTTCTATGGCGGGATAAATACAGAAGTATGGTAGGCTTGATATTTTTGTTTTGCTTAACATGCTGTGTTATCTGGATATTTATATTTTTAAAGAATCAAGTGATGCAGATAGGGCATTAGAATTGGCGTGTAAAAAGAATCGCAATAAAATATTTAAAAAACACAATATCATCAGAAGAAAAAGACTTTTTAATAGCGCATTACTATGACCCAGAAATGAAAGAATTTTCTAATACAGCGCGTGTGGATATGACAAGCGGAAATGTTGTTTCATTGACAAGCGCATACATAATCTTCACAGGTACACGAATGGGGTATGGGCCTACTGATTGGTCATATAATTTGCGGCCTAATGTAAGAAAATATCTCAACAAAGCTATCTGCAAAAAGAAAATTGTTGTTAGCAGAGATGGTGATGAATATACATGGAATATATAATAAAATTGGCTTGCTTGAATTTATAGCAAGTCTTTTATTTTGTATTCAAGAATCTCCCAAAATCCCTATAAGTATTACAAGTATCTACAATAAGTGTTTTACCCCGATAGCATAAATATATTATAGTACATAGCTTTTTGTTGTGATATCTGTGGGGAGAAAGGTTACGCCAATATATTCATTGTATATATAATCTGAGAGAATGAAGAAAAAATTTACAAACACACTTGACAATCTCTCTCTGAAATCACGGGCAACCGTGGCGTGGTTTTCGCAACGGGAACTCCCATCAGTAACTCGATGGTCGAGATGTATTCCGTACAGAGGTACTTGCAGTATGACACCCTCGCAAGGAACGGCTTGCAGCATTTTGACAGTTGGGCTTCCACGTTCGGCGAAACGGTCACGGCTCTGGAACTCGCCCCCGAAGGCACGAATTACCGAGCCAAGACGAGGTTTGCGAAGTTCTACAACCTGCCAGAACTGATGCAGATGTTCCGTGAGGTTGCGGACATCCAGACCGCCGATATGCTAAAGCTGCCCGTGCCAAAGGTCAATTACCACAACATCAAGACCAAGCCGAGTGAAATTCAGAGCGAAATGGTGGCGGGGCTTGCAAAACGGGCAGAAAAAATCCGTGCGAGATTAGTAAAACCACAAACAGATAATATGCTCAAAGTGACAAACGATGGGCGGCAACTTGCCCTAGACCAGAGGCTGATTGACCCAATGCTGCCAGACGACCCGAACAGCAAAGTCAACGCCTGCGTGGACAATATTTACCGCATTTGGGAGGAACACGCCGACACAAAGGCGGCACAGCTTGTATTTTCCGACCTTTCAACACCGAAGAATGACGGCACATTTAATATTTATGATGATATAAGGGAGAAGCTCATAGCCCGTGGAATCCCTGCGGAGCAGGTGCGTTTTATTCATGAAGCGTCCACCGATGCACAGAAAAAAGAGTTGTTTGCAAAGGTAAGGAGCGGCGAGGTGCGTGTCCTCTTAGGCTCTACCCCGAAGATGGGGGCGGGTACGAATGTGCAGGACAGGCTAATTGCTATCCACAACTGCGACTGCCCGTGGCGACCCTCGGATTTGGAGCAAAGACTTGGTCGTCTGGAACGTCAGGGAAATATGTTCCCAGAGGTGGAAGTCTACCGCTATGTGACGGAACAAACCTTTGATGCTTACCTCTATCAGCTTGTCGAGGGAAAGCAGAAATTTATCTCCCAGATAATGACGAGCAAAAGCCCCGTCCGTTCTGCCGAGGACGTGGACGAAGTGGCTCTTTCATTTGCGGAGGTGAAAATGCTTGCCACAGGCGATGAAAGGTTTAAGGAAAAAATGGATTTGGATATGCAGGTGGCGAAGCTGAAAGTCTTGAAGCAGAGCTACCTTTCCGAGCATTACGACCTTGAGGACAGGATATTGAAGCATTACCCGCAGCAGATTAAAGACTATGAGGAACGCATCACGGCTTATGGGAATGATGCGGAGATTGCCAGTCAGAATAAGCCGCAGGGCGAGGATAAGTTCTGCCCCATGACATTAAACGGCGTGACCTATAAAGAAAAAGCGGACGCAGGCGGGATGCTCCTTGCCATCTGCAAGGAAAATCCGCTGTCACAGCCGATAAAAATCGGCAGTTACCGTGGCTTTCAGATGGAGGTTTTCTATGATACCGTCAATGCCCACTATTGTCTGAACCTCTGCGGAATGGGGAAATACAAAGTAGATTTAGGAGCGGATGCCCTCGGCAATCTGACCAGAATTGAGAATGAGATTGCCAAGCTCCCCGCCCGACTGGAAGCCGCCAAGACCAGAAAGGAGGAAACCATCTCACAGCTTGAAACCGCAAAAGAGGAAGTGAAGAAGCCGTTTGCTTTTGAAAATGAGCTGAAAGAAAAGACGGAACGGCTCAATGCCCTCAATATCGAACTGAATCTGAATGAAAAGGACAATGCCGTGATTGACGATGAGCCAGAGCAGGACAAGGAACAGCCAGAGAAAAAAAGTGTGGACAGGGAGCGGTAAATCCAGTTTGCACATTTGTACTGCTGATTTTGGGGTATTATAATAAGGACGATTAGAAAAAATCGGAGGTGAGGAAGAATGTCTGATGCGTTCAGATTTGAAACTTTTGTAGATGCCCACAGCAATGTATTTAATGAATACCTCGGCTCTGTCGTGGCAAAGCTGTCCAGAGAAAACGAGGAATACCGTGCCGTGAGAGCCGAGATTGAGAGCCTTTATGTGAAATATCCGAAAGTCTTGGGCGTGTTTGATACGGAAACAGCGGAGGAACTGACCGAAGAAGAATGTGCAGCATTGATTGAGGTAATGGAGCTTAGAAACAAACTTACGGATATGGAGATGCAGTCAGTCTATTTCCGTGGGTGTTATGACAGCGTGGGTTATTTGAAAAAGGCAGGGATTTTATAACGGACTGACCGAGGAAAAGGCGGTGTCGGCGTGGAGCTGATGCCGTCTTTTACATAATTCTCTTAATGGATTTTTTAATAAGAGTATGTTATAATTCTAATTAAACAATATGAAAAGGTTGAGGAAATGGCATGAATCAATTACTTCAGTGGATTGGAACTTTTGCATCTATTATTAGTGTTCCACTTGCAATATATTTTTATTTTAAAACGATGGATGGTAAATATGAGAAAGTTAGAAAGGAATTGATTGATTTATTTTCTAACTATATTGGTTCTGGAAATAAACTAACATATTTCTATTTGTCCTCAGTTATTAATGCAAAAGTAAGAGAAAATAATATTAAATTGGGTTATATTACTGAGAAATCAATTATTGAAGATTTAATAGTTGAGATTATTTCTAATTCATTGCTATCTAATGATGCAAAATGTGTTATATTGAAAAATTTAGAAGAGCTTATATCTGAAAAAGAATTAGGGGACGTATCAGAAGAACAGCAAAGCATGGAATATTTGAAAAAGGGTGAAACAACTGGTTTTAAAATCAGTAAGATGATAAAAACAAGTGAAAACGCTATTTCAACAATTATAAGTTGGGTAGGGATTGTGGCAGCGATTTTATCTAGTGCAATTTCAACTGGTGAAATAACAGAGATTTTTTCATCAATAGATTTATCAAGTCCGATTATTCAAATTTTAATAGGAACGATATTGACCATCATAGTTTCTATCATATTTTCGTTAATAGAAAAGATATTAAAAAGAAAATAGATATATTTGAATAGTATAATAGCATTTATTACATTGCATTTTGAAGGGAGGTTTTTTGTTTTGGATTATGATTTTAAATGGATACGTCCTGATATGTCATTATATCACATGGATAAGAACTGTCCATATTCAATAGCCTTATTAAACAGTGGGGATTTAGCCACAGATTTTAATAAATATGCAATAGATTTTTTTGATGCAGCGGAGTGTGTAATTCATTATTTGGGCGAAGATGCAGCAGAAAACGGTGACATAGGAAAACTTGATTTATGGTATTTTGCAATGGTCTATTTATATAGACAAAGTATAGAACTTCTTTTGAAAGCAAATATATTTAAGATTGTCGCCTCAGAAAACGATAGAAAATTGATAATAGGTGACATACGGCATGACCTCAAACAAGGATATGATAAAATACTGGAGCTAAAAGATTTAGAATATACAGATAACGATAATGCTAACTGGTTATGGAGGTATCTAGCGGATATTTCAAGGATTGATAAAGAATCTGATATGTTCCGTTACCCTTTTGGCAATAATCTTAATGTATTATTTGATAAGCAGACACATATTTCTTTAGCGGCAACACATGATAATATGAATAAAGCCTTTAATATTTTGAGTGAGTTATATAAGACGGGAAATTTTACAGAGCAGGAATATGAAGCATATTCACCACAGCTAATTATTGAAGGTGGACATTACTACCAGCAGAGCGTTGTCGGTTATAAATATGCACAGCATTCGTTTTATCCTTACTATTCCTCGTATGAAGAAGTAGGGAATTTTTTAAAAGAAAAGGTTTTGAATGACAATAGAAAAGAATTGTTTATGCCAATGTGCTATATGTATCGTAATGCAGTTGAGCTTGGTTTAAAAAGGATAATTATTGAAGATAGCCACATAGAAAGAACAAAGGCATTGAAGATACTCCGACGAAAAAAGCATAGCATACTTGGACTTTGGAACAGTATTGTCGATGAAGTTGACAAATATTCCAATGCACCAGATGATGACACTACTTTAAATGATACAACACAGTATATCCAAGCGTTTCATGATTTTGACCAAAGTTCTGATTTGTTTAGGTATCCATGTAACAAAAAATTGCAGGTTTACTTTTCAGAAGAAAAGGTATTAGACATAGAAAATGTTTCTTCCTGCTTTGAAGAATTATGTAATTTCTTAGATGCGGTTGATAGTTCATTAAGTTATGTCAAAGATATAGAAGCAGAAATAGCACAAGAAATGGCATCTTATTATGATTATTATTAAAATTGGATTACATAGCCGAGAGGTTTTCATTTACGAAAATCCCTCGGCTAATTCTATTTCTGGAGGTGATTTTTATTTGAATGAGAGCATCTAAACCCTATGTGCAGATTGACCCAGACGTGCTTGGGCAGGCAAGGCAGATAGATTTACTCTCCTATCTTAGAGCCTATGAGCCGAGCAACCTTGTCAAAGTCAAAGGCACGACGAACGTCTACTGTACCGCCGAGCATGACAGCCTAAAGATTTCCAACGGCAAATGGTACTGGTGGTCGAGGGGCTTCGGCGGCTATTCTGCCCTTGATTATCTGATGAAAGTTAAGGAATACGGCTTTGTGGAAGCCGTGGAAATCCTCACGGGGCAGACGATGGCGGACTGGAAACCACCGCCCCCTGCCGTGAAAAAAGACGAGCCAAAGGTGCTGCTTCTGCCGCCGAAAAATAAAAACTACGACAGGGTTACCGAGTATCTTTTCGGGCGTGGCATTGACTACCAGATTATCCAAGAGTGCATTGCCGAGGGGATTATCTTTGAAAGTGCCGATTACCACAATGCCGTTTTTATCGGAAAGGATGAAAGCGGAACACCAAAATACGCCGCCTGCCGTGGCACGATGGGGAGCTTCAAGCGGGACGCATCGGGCAGCGACAAGCGGTATTCGTTCCGACTTCTGGCAAGGGAGCCGACCCAAACCGTCCATCTGTTTGAAGCCGCCATAGATGTGCTGTCCTACGCCACCTACCTCAAATGCGAGGGAAAGGACTATAAGGCGGCAAACCTGCTCTCTCTGTCGGGCGTGTACCAGCCCAAAAAAGAGCTTGCGGAGAGCAGAATCCCCATCGCCCTCACCACATTCCTCAACGACCATCCCCAGATAAAGACCATCTGTCTGCATCTGGATAACGACAAGGCAGGGCGTTTGTGTACCGCCGCACTACAAGAATTATTGCAGAAAGACTATAAAATCGTTGACGCACCGCCGCCAGTCGGCAAGGATGTCAACGATTTTTTAATGTCCTATCTGGGGATTGCAAGGCAGAAACCGAGCCGTGAAAGGGGGGATGCCCGTTGATTGCATGAGAGATTCTTCCGTTTCCCAAGCCCCCAAACCGACACCAGAACCAAGACCGAAAGCGAGGAAAGAATGATTGAAAAAGTATGAAGTGACCCTCACCGCCCACTATGAAAAGACCGTCTCCGTCTACGCAGACAGCCCCGAAGAAGCAAGGGAGAAGCTCAAGACCGTGCTTTTTGACACCGACCTTGTAAAGTTTTCCGAGGCGGATTTCGTCTGCGGCGAAGCCGATATTGCGGACGCAGACAAGACCGAAGCCAAGGATGCGGACATCGAGGACGAGTGTCTGGAGCATGAGGAATGTTCAGGATGCCCCTATTACTGCCCCGTGTGCGGAGAATGTATGTATGAGGACGCAGACTAAGACACGTCTTACCAAGCACTGAATTTGGCTAACCAAATTCGCTTGTTAGGGGATGCCCCCTAATACCCCCAAAAAAGACTGGCATTAAAGGATGCAGCCCTGCCGTGGGCAGCACGGCGGCTAAGAAGAAAGGAGATTTCAGAATGAGCGAGTTTTTGTTCTTTGTCATCGGCATGACCCTCGGCGGTCTGGTGGGCGTTATGCTGATGTGCTGTTTGCAGATTAACAGGCTCTCCGACAGGGAGGTGAAGAAAAGTGAGAAACCGAAAAGTACAGATACTTTTCCGTTTGACTGATGACGAAGCCGAGCAGCTCCATGAGCTTGTGCGGAAATCGGGACGCTCCAGAGAAGCGTTCCTAAGAGAGATGGTGAAAGGCTATCAGCTCTGCGAGAAGCCCGACCCCGAATTTTACAGAATCATGCGGGAGCTGTCCGCCATCGGCAACCGCATCAACCAGCTTGCGGCGAAAGCAAACGCCCTCGGCTTTGTGGATACGCCGCAGCTGCGTGAGGAAGCGAGGAAGTGGCACGAGTTCCAGATTGATGTCCGCAAGAGATACCTGCTCCCGAAACGGACGGCGGTCTGATGGCAGTCTGCGAGATATGGGATGTGAAAGGCAGGCTCGACCACCCAATCGACTATGCCGAAAACCCAGAAAAGACCGCCAACCCGAAATACACCGAAGCGGACTTGCAGGCGATGGGCGATGTGATGAAGTACGCCACCAATGGTGACAAGACCGAGCATCAGTATTTCGTCACGGGCGTGAACTGCGACCCCGCCACCGCAAGGGACGAGATGATGATTGCCAAAGCCCAATGGAACGACACGAGCGAGATTGTCTGCTACCACGGCTTCCAGAGCTTCAAGGCGGGCGAGGTCACGCCAGAGCAGGCACACGAGGTAGGCGTGAAGTTAGCGGAGAAAATGTGGGGCGGCAGGTTCCAAGTGATTGTCGCCACCCACCTCAATACCGAGTGCCTGCACAACCACTTTGTTGTCAACTCCGTATCCTTTGCGGACGGCAAGCACTACCATGACAACAAGAAAAACCTGCGGCTCTTGCGTCAGCGTTCCGATGAGCTTTGCCGTGCATATTCCCTATCGGTCATCGAACATCCAGGCGGCAGGAAAAAGCCCTACGCCCTTTACCAAGCCGAGAAGCAGGGCTTACCCACTAGGGACACCGTGGCACGGCAGGCGGTGGACGAAGCCATCAGCAAATCCTACACGCTGAAAGACTTTGACCGCCAGATGGCGGAGATGGGCTACCGCATCAATTTTGACCCTAACCGCAAATACTGGACGATTATCGGGAAAGGGTGGCAAAGACCCAAGCGGCTCTATAAGCTCGGTGACGATTACACCAACGAGAGGATTACGGAACGCATACGGGAAAATTCCTATGCGGTCAAATTCCAGAGCTTTTCCAAACCGCATCCGCAGGTCAAGGTCTACCGTGTCCGTGGCTCTCTCAAAGACGCACGAAAAATCGGCGGCTTGCGTGGGCTGTATCTCCACTACTGCTACAAGCTTGGCATCCTGCCAAAGAAAAGACAACCGAATTACGCACGGCTTCACTATCTCCTAAAGGACGACCTTATGAAGATGGAAGCCATCACGCAGGAAACAAGGCTGCTCTGCCGCAACCACATCGATACGGCACAGCAGCTCTTGTCATATAAAGGCTCTCTGGAAACGGAGATAGCGGAGCTGACCGAACAGCGAAAGGGGCTTTACTCCCAGAGCCGTAAAGCAAACGGCGAAGAAAAAGAAGTGGTCAAAGCTCAAATCTCCGAAATCACGGGGCGGCTCAGGACAGCCAGAAAGGAGGTCAGATTGTGCGAGGGTGTCCTTGCCCGCAGCGGCACCCTCAAAGAGAAATTAGAAGTGATACGGGCAGACGAAAAAGAACAGCAAAGAAAGGAGCTGATGAAGCATGAACACAGGCGGCGAAGCGGCGGAGCAAATTGTCCGAATGAGCTTGGAGGGATTTGAAGTCGCTGCCAAAATCACGGGAGCAGGTGCCAAGAACATCGCCATCCTGCTCTATTCCATTCTGAAAGAGGAAAAGAAAACCAAGGGCAAGGCACGGCTCACCTCGATGCTGCGTTCTGGCAAGGAGCTGAAAGTCTTTACGGTGAAGAACGCCGACCTGCGGAAGTTCACGCAGGAAGCGAAGAAATACGGCGTACTCTATTGCGTCCTTGCAGACCGCAAGAACAAAGACCCCAATGCGGAGGTGGATGTGATTGCCCGTGCGGAGGACGCATCCAAAATCAGCCGTATTGTGGAACGCTTTGACCTTGCATCGGTGGATACCGCATCCATTGTCACCGAAGCGAAGAAAAGCAGGGATGCCAAGGACGGACAGCCAGAGCCAGAAATCGGCGTGCAGGAAAAGGCGGAGAAAGACAAGCTGCTTGATGCCCTCATGGGAAAGCCCGTGCAGAAAGAGGAAAACGCCCCAAACCCCTCGGTGGCAAAGACGGAAAAATCCCCTCTGTCCGAGCCTACCTCAGAGCAGCCAAGGAAGTCCGCAGAGGGGGCTACTATGACTAAGGACGAAAAACCGTCCGTCAGGGAAGAACTGCGGAAAATCAAGGAGAGCCGCAAGGAGCAGGAAGCCGATGCTTCCCCCGCCCTTGATAAAGAGAAATCTCCCGACAGGGCAAAGAAGCCGCCCGCAGGAAAGACGGAGCATAAGCAGCCCCAGAGGAAGAAGCCCAAGAAAACGAAAGGAGCCAGATAATGAGTATCTATGATGTATTCAGCGGCGGCAACCGTCCCTTTGACAAAGCGGAATGGGTTGCCCAAAAGCAGGCGCAGCGCAACGAAGCCTTCGGGCTGATTGACACCACCTGCGCCGAGATGGAGGTGAACGGCGATGCCTTCCGTCAGTACCTCGACGTGCAGGGGCGGTTTGACCGCTACTCCGTCAACAACGCCATCTTGGTGTCGGCACAGAAACCCGAAGCCACGCAGCTCAAGGACTATTCCAGTTGGAAGCAGAGCCGTGTGTATGTGGATAAGGACGCACAGAAAGTCACCATCCTTGAGCCGGGCAAGGAATATAACCGTGATGACGGCACAAAGGCGGTCTCCTATAATGCCAAGGTGGTCTACGACATCTCCCAGACCTCGGCAAAGGAGCGGCAGGATACGAAAGAACCAAAAACCATGCGGGAGCTTGTGGCGGCGATGATAGACGCAAGCCCTGTCGGATTCCAGCCCGTGGAGGAGCTGGAAGTCCCTGCGTTCTACGACAGCTCACAGCAGGTCATCTTCGTGCGGCAGGGGCTTAGCGAGGAACAGCTCTTTGTCAGCATGGCAAAGGAAGTGTCGGCGGCGGTCTTTGACTTCAAGCACAATGAGAGCCGTGATGCGTCCGAGTTCAAAGCCTACTGCGTGGCGTATATGGTAAGCTCCCGCTACGGCGTGGATACCAGAGGCTTTAGCTTCGATAAGCTCCCGAAAGAGTTTGAGGGCATGGATACGCAGGTGTTCAAGGGCGAGCTTGGCTCCATGCGGGATGTGCTTGGGGAAATCCAGAGCGATATGTATAAAAGCATGGAAAAGAACAAGCCGCCCAAGTCCAAAGAGCAGGAACGGTAATCGGAGGTGAAGCCCATGAGAGAAGAACGGTATCACATCGCCCTTGACCGATACGACAAGAACATCGTCCTCAATGCCTTGAACACGCTCCGCAACCAGCAGATACGGGAGGAACGCCCCACCGACCCCGTGGACGAACTGATTGAAACGGTGGCTACCGCCAAGAGCAAAAAGGTGAAAGTCGCACCCTGCAAGTGCCGATGCCATGAGGAACGGTGACGACCAGAAAACAGCCGTAATCCTTGCCGCCTGCGGCATCATCCCTGTCGTGTGGCTTGCCCTGCTGACCGCACCCTATGTCAGCGGCGGCATCGTGGAGATAATGAACGGTCTGACCGTGGCAATCAACAACCCGTTTTCCATAACGGTGTGTGAGGACAGTTTAAGGACTGTCCTTATTTTTCTGCTTGCCTACGGCATGGGCATCGGGATTTATCTCTCCACACGCAGGAACTACCGCAAGGGCGAGGAACACGGCTCTGCAAAATGGGGCAACGCAGGTACGCTCAACAAGAAGTACCGAGATAAGGACGCATCGGAAAACAAACTGCTCACCCAGAATGTCCGCATCGGGCTGAACGGCAAGAAGCACCGCCGCAATCTGAATATTTTAGTATGCGGCGGCTCTGGTGCGGGAAAAACACGCTTCTTCTGCAAGCCCAACGCCATGCAGTGCAACACCTCGATGGTGATTTTAGACCCCAAAGGTGAAATCGTGCGGGATGTGGGCGGTCTGTTGGAGAAGAAAGGCTATGAGGTGCGTGTCCTCGACCTTATCAATATGCACCGCAGCCATTGTTACAACCCCTTTGTCTATCTTCGGAACGACAACGATGTGCAGCGGCTTGTAACCAATTTATTCAAGGCGACCACGCCGAAAGGAAGCCAGTCCCAAGACCCGTTCTGGGATACGGCGGCGAGTATGCTGCTCTTATCCTTGGTGTTCTATCTGAAATACGAAGCACCGCCAGACGAGCAGAATTTCCCGATGGTGATGGAGCTTTTGCGGGCAGGCGAGGTACGGGAGGACGATGACAGCTATGTCAGTCCCTTAGACGAGCTGTTTGACCGTCTGGAGATGGTAGACCCAGAGCATATCGCCCTCAAATACTACCGTGACTACCACTCTGGCTCTGCCAAGACCTTAAAGAGCATCCAGATAACCCTTGCCGCAAGGCTTGAGAAGTTCAATCTGGAGAGCCTTGCATCCCTAACCGCAACGGACGAGCTTGATTTACCCTCTCTGGGGGAAAAGAAAGTCGCCCTGTTCGCCTTGATACCCGACAACGACACGAGCTTTAACTTCCTTGTGTCCGTTTTATACACGCAGTTATTCCAACAGCTTTTCTACCTTGCCGACCACAAGTACGGCGGGAGCCTGCCCGTGCATTGCCACTTCATCATGGACGAGTTCGCCAATGTTTCGCTGCCCGATGACTTTGACAAGATTTTGAGCGTTATGCGTTCCAGAGGTGTATCCGTTTCGATTATCCTGCAAAATCTGGCACAGCTCAAAGCCCTCTTTGAGAAGCAATGGGAAAGCATAGTCGGCAACTGCGATGAATTTCTGTATCTGGGCGGCAACGAGCAAAGCACCCACAAGTATGTATCGGAGTTACTCGGCAAGGCGACCATCGACACCAACACCTACGGGAAAAGCTCTGGACGCAGCGGGAACTATTCCACCAACTACCAGATTTCGGGGCGTGAGCTTTTAACGCCAGACGAGGTGCGTATGCTCGACAACCGCTACGCACTTCTTTTTGTGCGTGGGGAACGCCCCGTCATGGATTTTAAGTATGACATCCTAAAGCACCCCAATGTGAAACTGACGACTGACGGAGGACAGCCGCCCTATCTCCACGGCGAGCCTACGCAGGCTGTCGCAACCATTGTGTTTGACAGCGACATTCCAAAGAACGCCACAAGCGTTATAGCGGTCAGCACATCCTATGAGCTTCTGTCCGAGCAGGACATCGCCGAGTGGCTCGGCGAAGAAGAAATATATCAAATTTAAGGAGGATTACACCATGAGATTTTTCAACAAGAAGGACACCCAGAAGAAAGCAACCACAAAGCTGCCTATGAGCAGAAAGAGCAGGACTGGGCTTGCGGTATATGCCGCCCTCATTCTCTGCATGACCTGCTTTACCACAACCGCCTTTGCCGCCAACGACCCTATCCAGGTAGTGAACAACCTCTCCGACTTCATTTTCGGTCTGGTGAGAGCTGTCGGCATGATTATGCTCGGCTTCGGCATCGTGCAGGTGGGCTTGTCGCTGAAATCACACGACCCGTCCCAGAGGGCGAACGGATTCCTCACCCTTGCGGGCGGCGTGGTGATTACCTTTGCCAAGCTTATCACGGGCTAAAAATTAAAGCACATAAACGGAAATTTTCTCCGTTTATGTGCCTTGTTTACTTATTTTTTCCTTGATTCATTAAATTGTCGATTATATTTTTGTATACTTCATCTTTAACTGAAATATCTGAAATTTTTTCGACTAAATCAATTGCTGTAAACAAATCCTCTGTTTTTTCAAGCTGCTTACTGTTATCTTTGACTTCTTTCATAGTTCTGTTTACTAACCAAAAATATATGCTTGCAACTACCTCAATAATTGCACCAGAAGAAGTCGTAATCCATCCGATTTCTTTCTTAGTAAAGAGACTAATTAGAATACCTGTAAATAATATTATGGTTCCAATTATACTCATGATTACAGCAAGCGTAAAAGATATTTTCTTTAAGGATTTGTCAGTGTTCCTTTTTTCATATAGTTCTTTTAATGTAGCTGTTTTAGAAGAATGTAATGTAAAGTCATACTTTGGCGGTTTAGGGGAGGGTGGTGTGGATGTGTCTGTATCTTGTTGCACATCCTCTTTTCCGTATATTATGGAATTAAGAATAGCTTCTAAATCATCCTCGTTTATTGATAATTCCATCAATTTCTTTTCAGCATCTTTTAACTCAATTTTTGTTTTATTTGCTTCATTAAGCTTTTCTATTATGTTTTTTACAATCATAGGAATTGGTATAGTGGAAGCAAGAATAGAAATAAGCATCGCTATAATTCCATTTGCGTTATTCGACAAAAAATCAAACATATGTAGTATCACCTCGATATTATTGTACCTTATTTTTCTAAAAAATTCAAGATAGCTACATAAGTTCAAAACGGCAAGTCGACACCGTTTTGAACTTTTTATATATACAAAAAGTTTATTAGGAGCATTCCTGTTAAGTAACAAATAGCGGGTTTGCAAAAAATGAGTGCCTACCA
>OFGR01001157.1_pt1 | contig 22511 bp, 18 predicted proteins | sample 1521811 | NCBI WGS metagenome assembly OFGR01 (sample SAMEA3504098, study PRJEB24116) | mouse gut metagenome | biome: mouse gut; feature: mouse-associated habitat; material: faeces | place: Denmark | collected 2011
GCTCTACCTTCTTCAGCTCCTCCGCCGTCATCGCCGCAGAATGGGAGAAATCGAAACGGGTTCTCTCCCCATCCTGATAGGAGCCGGCCTGCTCCACATGACTGCCAAGCACTTCCCGCAGGGCTTTCTGCAGAAGGTGGGTTGCGCTGTGGTTCTTACAGGTGCTGCCTCTTCTTACAGGATCCACCGACAAAATGACGGTATCGCCTGTCTGAATCCTGCCCTGAGTCACCCTGCCGATATGTCCCACCTTGCCGCCAAGCAGCTTGATGGTGCTCTCCACCTGAAATTCCCCGTCGCCCGTGGAGATCATACCGATATCGCCCTCTTGTCCACCCATAGTGGCATAGAACGGGGTCTGCTCAACGATCACCGTACCGACCTCGCCGTCCGACAGTTCCTCCACCAGCTCCGTCTCGGTCGTAAGCACCGTGATTCTGGAATCATAGGTCAGTTTATCATATCCTACAAACTCGGTGGTAATGGAAGGGTCAATGGATTCATACACGGTCACGTCCGCACCCATGTAGTTGGTCACCTTGCGGGCCTTTCGGGCTTTTTCCTTCTGCTCCTGCATACATGCCTTAAAGCCGTCCTCATCCACCGCAAAGCCCTTTTCCTCCAGGATCTCCCTTGTCAGATCCAGCGGGAATCCGTAAGTATCATAGAGCTTGAACGCACTCGCCCCCGCGAGCACCTTCTCCTGCTTCGCTTCCATCTCTTTTTCCATCTCTGCCAGGATCGATAGTCCCTGGTCAATGGTCTTATTGAACTGCTCCTCTTCCTTCGCGATCACCTTGAAGATGAATTCCTTCTTCTCATCAAGCTCAGGATATCCGTCCTTAGAGCCTTCGATCACCGTTTCCGCAAGCTTGACAAGGAACTCTCCCTGGATATTCAGAATCCTTCCGTGACGGCATGCCCGGCGCAGCAGACGGCGCAGTACATAGCCTCTCCCCTCATTCGACGGCATGATACCGTCTGAGATCATAAATGTCACGGAACGGATATGATCAGTGATGACGCGGATGGATACGTCCGTATCTGCGTCTGTTCCGTATTCCACACCCGCAAGGCTGCACACATGGGTCCGCAGCGCCTTGATCGTATCAATATCGAACATAGAATCCACGTCCTGCACGATACACGCAAGACGTTCAAGCCCCATACCGGTGTCTATATTCTTCTGCTCCAGTTCTGTATAATGGTTGTTGCCGTCATTATCAAACTGGGTAAATACATTGTTCCAGATCTCCATATAGCGGTCACAGTCGCAGCCTACCCTACAGTCTGCCTTGCCGCAGCCATATGCCTCCCCGCGGTCATAGTACACCTCGGAGCACGGTCCGCAGGGACCGGCGCCATGCTCCCAGAAGTTGTCCTCTTTTCCAAACCGGAAGATTCTCTCCGGCGCAATCCCAATCTCCTTATTCCAGATCTCCCACGCCTCGTCATCCTCCAGATACACAGACGGATACAGCCTGTCAGGGTCAAGACCTACAACCTCTGTCAAAAATTCCCATGTCCAGTGGATGGCTTCCCTCTTAAAATAATCTCCAAAGGAGAAGTTTCCAAGCATCTCAAAAAACGTACCGTGCCGCGCTGTCTTCCCCACGTTCTCAATATCCCCTGTGCGGATGCACTTCTGGCAGGTGGCAACCCGCCTCTTCGGGGGAATCTCCTGTCCAGTAAAATAAGGCTTCAGCGGCGCCATCCCCGAATTAATCAGCAACAGACTCTTATCGTTATGCGGCACCAGCGAAAAGCTTTTCATTTTTAAATGCTCCTTGCTCTCAAAAAAATCAAGAAACATCCTTCGCAATTCATTTACTCCGTATTTCTGCATGATATCCTCCTGTTTTTATTCTGGCCAAACCAGACTCTAAGAAATAATTATAAAGAGAAGCAGGCGGTTTGTCAATGTTCCACCTGCTTCTCTTTTATGACTGTGCCATTGCTTTCTCAAAAGCCTCCAACAACATCTCCCGTTCCAGCGGCTTGTACACGAATGCTTTTACACCAATATTATCCGCTTCGTTAATCGTATCGTCATACGCCAGGGAAGATACCATCACAATTCTGGCAAAGGGATAATCCTTCAAAATTGCTTCAGCCGTCTCCAGGCCGTCTATTCCGGGCATAATAATATCCATCGTCACCAGGTCCGGATCCACCTCGCCGTACCGGTCGATAGCCTCCTCTCCATCCCGACAGTAAGCTACAATCTCATAATCTGTGCCCGCCAGTAGCTTCTGCATCTGCATTTCAATTACTCGGGAATCATCCACCACCATGAGTCGCTTTCCCATAAGATGCCTCCTTCTTAAAGCTTATTATCATGTTCCATATTATGTTGCAAAAAAACCGCCTACTTTTCCTTAGGCTCAAGACAGGTCAGCTCTGCATTCTCATTACCGTCGCTGGTATACACAAGCTCAAAATGCTCGCCACACCCCTCCGGTACATAACGTCCCTGATGAAACGACGGGATCCCAAAACGGGAAGCCACCTTCGTTACCTGGTACAGCCGCGCTGCAATCTGTCCACACAACATATTAAAATACTCTTTTGAAAAATCTTCCACATCCTGATGTGTAATTTCTTCTTCCTGCATCATATACTTTGTCAACCGGGCAAACAAGGACGCCTCCGCACACATTGACACACTTGTGCGGAGTCCCCGTTCAAAAGTCGCATATACTGTATACATCTCACCCGTCGGCTTGACATTGCCCTGCTTAAGCGATATTCCGGCTGCCTGCTGCGTCACGCCGCGGGTAATCTGATCAAAAATTTCTTTCAATCCCTCCTGGGGTACTACAGTATCCAAGTAAATCCCCCTTTCGTATAGTACAGGAGCTACAATAGACAAATCTCTCCGCCCACCAGCCTTGCATCCACCATACTGGTCTCCTTAGCCAATGGCATCGTCAGATCCCCGATGGTAAGCGCCACTCCCGGATAGGCAATGCTGCACTTAAGCCTGCATCCACCCTGCTCCTCCAGCTTTTCCTTAATCTTCTTAAGCTCTTTATCAAACTGGCTAAGCTTCATCCGACCAATGGACAAATCCAACCGAAGCTTACCCATACGCTGGGTTCTTGTGGGACTGTCTGGCTGGCGTTCAAGCTTTTCAAGTTCAGCCTCCTGCTTTTTAATGTTCAGTAACAGGGTCTCCCTCTCGAAATCCGCAAAGGGCTGTCCCCCCAAAAATATAGAAGTAACACTTTCTGATTTTGAGCCGACAACCTTGGCGTCTACCCCCTGGGCCGCTCGAATTCGTCCGCCGATAATTGTTCCTCTTCCGCTGCGGACATTCACCTCACCGTCACAATATACGTCGCAGTTTACAATACAATCTGTCTGCAGGCTTCCCCGACAGTGAACCGTACAGTTCTCCATATACTTTGCGTAAACATCATGGTGCGCTCGAATCATTGCCCTGGAATCACCCAGAATTCCCTTGGCTACAATCAGGTCGCCGCCCGCTTCAATCTCGGCAGCCTCCACGACTCCGTCAATGGTAACATTCCCGATTGTACGAACCGAAAATCCGCTGCCTACATCACCATGAATATGTACATCGCCCACAAAATTAATATTACCAGTAGAAAAGTCTACATTCCCGCTAATCTCCAGAACAGACTTAACCACAAAGCTGCGTCCGCTGAATTCCACACGCCCCGCCTTAACCGCCAGAAGCTGCATTCCATCCTCACTGGCCTCAGTATTACGTCCTTTAGGAAGACTCGGTGTCTTTCCTTCCTTGCACGTAATCTCCTCGTCCAATACCGTTCTTCCCGCAACTCCGGGCACGGGAGGCACAATCTGACAGATGGGCTGCCCCTTTTCCACATTCTGGACAATATTCAAGTGGAAATAATCCACCCTGCCGTGCTCATCCTCCTCAAACTTCTTTCTGACATTACGCTTGAAGAAGTCTTCAATATAGCCGTCCTTCCCATGAACGACCGCCCTGCCCCGCGCAATCAGGAACAGATGGAAGTACCGGTCTTGTGCGTCAGGCAGCGCATCTAAAAGCTCCGTATTCAGTCCATAGGAAACGCCGCTCTCCTTCAGAATCCCGTCCAGCATCTCCTTATCCAGTTCCCTTCCTTCTCCTATAGGCGGAAACACAACAAGCCATGCGGCCAACTGATCAACGGTAACATAAATAAGAGGCTGTGCATCCAGTTGGAATGGTGGTTCTTCTTCCACTTCCTCCTCCCCATCTTCCTTTGCCTCAGACTCCTCCTCGGAAGGCGACTCTGGCTCCGGCTCCTTGGGAATCTGTGACAGACGGTCAGCAGCTACGGCCGTAATCGCTCTGCGAAGCCGTGACAACTCTTTTTCCAGATTCTCATCCACAGGCCCGTCGTCATCTCCGTAATCCAACCGCAGATGTGGGAGCGGTGCATATCCCACCTGCTCTCTCCATTTCTCATATAACAGGATAAACGGATGCTCATGGGATAATATCAGTTGATTTATGTCAGGTTCAGGCTGGGGCTCTGACAAAGGTACCGTCTGATCTCCCTGTATTGGTTCCAGATCCGGTAACGATTGTTCTTGGGATTGTTCCTGAGCATGTTCCCCATCCCGCTCTGTCCTTTTGAAACCAAACAATCGACCCCAAAAACCACTCTTAAACTCCATACTTCTCCACCTCCCTTATCAAAATCTATCGGGCAGAATACATAAAAACAAAAAGGCTCCGACAATAAACTACCTCGATAAATATTGGTGTTATCAATCTTGACATACTGCTACAATTCTTATTATACTCTCGTCCATACCATATTGACAAGAGGAAATTTGTATAAATGTCTAAAAATCTCGTACAATTATTTTAATTCAATCTCTTCAAGCTCCTTTGGCGGCAGCTTTTTCGTAGACCCTGCCACCAGCTCCTGAACCTTTTTCTTCGCCTTGTCTACCTGAAGATTGGTTCCGGCTCCAGCCACACAGCCTCCCGGACAACCCATTCCTTCAATCAAGCAGCCGTTCATGCGGCCCACCTTGGCGAGAGAAAGAATCTTCTTACATTCTGCAAGCCCTTCTGCATGGGCAATCTTAACATCCACACCCGGATAGTATTCCTTGACACAGTTCTCGATGGCGTTCGCCACACCGCCTGCATAGGCGTACCCGCGTCCTGCTCCTGTGGCATTGTGGAAGGAGGATTCCGCCTCATACTTACTCAAGTCAATATCCTTTGCATCGAACATGGCCTGAAGTTCTTCAAAGGTAATGACAAAATCCACATCACTTCTGACCGTTCTTCGCATAGCCTCCAGCTTCTTGGCCGCACATGGTCCGATGAACACCACCTTTGCATTGGGATGCTCCTTCTTAATGGTACGTGCCGTGGCAACCATGGGGGTCAGCTCCTGAGACACCTGCTCTACCAAATCCGGAAAATACTTCTTAGCAAGCATGGCCCAGGACGGACAGCAGGAGGTTAGAAGGAACGGAAGCTCTCCTGTTGTCACCTTATTTACATAATGGTGCGCCTCCGCGATGGCTCCTATGTCCGCTCCCAAGGCAACCTCATAGAATTCGGAGAACCCAAGCTCCTGAAGAGCTGCTTTTAGATTTCTCGGAGTGATATTGTCGCCGAACTGTCCGGCAAATGCAGGCGCGATCTCGGCAACGATCTGATCGCCTTCCGTCAGGGCTCTGGCAAGCTGGAAGATCTGCGACTTATCGGAGATCGCTCCGAACGGACAATTTACCATACACATTCCGCAGGAAACACATTTTTCATTGTTGATGACCGCCCGGCCGTGGGACTCCGTCTCAATGGCGCCGACTCCGCATGCTTTCGCACACGGACGTTCTTTCTTGGAGATGGCGTCATAAGGACAGACCGATTTACACTTGCCGCACTTGATACACTTCTCCTGATCGATATAGGATCGTCCATTTACCATAGAGATCGCATTCTTAGGGCAGACCTCCATACAAGGATGCGCAAGACACCCCTTACAGGCATTGCTGACTTCGTAGCCCTTCTCCTCACATCCTTCGCATGCGGACGGGATCACCTGCATAAGCGGCGGCTCATAATATTTATCAGAAATATTGCTTGCCTCCACACCCGCCGTCAGATGCACGTGCTTATTCTCCGGACGGAGCGAGAGTCCCATAGCAAGCCTCAGCCGCTCTCTTACAACAGAACGGGCGCGGTAAACACTCTCTCTGTATTTTACATTGTCTTCGTTGACGATCATATACGGAATCGCTTCCATATCGTCATTCAGAGTCTCCGCGTTCGCCTTGAACCCTAATTTTGCCACTTCTGTGAATACAATTCTTCTGATCTTCCTTACTGTGGTATCCAATCCTCTCACCATAACAGACTGCTCCTCCTAAATCGTTTTTATGTGTATATATTTTCTGCTTATAACTATAATAAATTGTTAAAGATTTGTCAACGCTTATGCTTGTTCGATTTTCAATACATACGGCAGGATCGTGAGCCTACAGCAAGATCACATTATGCTTCCTGCATTCCTCCCGCATCTGAGCCGGCCAGAGGCTTGCCTGAACCTCGCCCACATGCACGCGGTCCAGAAGCAGCATACACAGACGGGACTGCCCGATCCCGCCGCCGATCGTATACGGAAGCTCGCCGTCAAGAAGCATCCTGTGATAGGGAAGTTCTCTTCGGTCCTCGCACCCGGCTTTCTTAAGCTGCTCTTCCAGTGATCTTTCATCTACACGGATCCCCATACTGGAGATCTCAAGCGCGCTGTTAAGATGCTCGAACCAGAACAGTATATCTCCGTTCAGCTGCCAGTCGTCATAGTCCGGAGCCCGTCCGTCATGGGGCTTTCCGCTGGCAAGTTTATCTCCGATCTGCATCAGGAACACACATCCGTACTCCTTTGTGATCTGATTCTCCCTCTCCTTCGGGGTCAGATCCGGATACCTGTCTTCTAACTCCTGCGATGTGATAAATGTAACATCGTTCGGAAGTTTCTTCGCCGCGTCAGGATATTTGTACCACACCTCATGCTGCATGTGCTTGATGATCTTGAAAATATTGCGTACTGTTTCTTTCAGCGTGTCAACATTTCGCTCTTCTTTCGTGATAACCTTCTCCCAATCCCATTGATCCACATAACAGGAATGCAGATTGTCCAGTTCCTCATCCCGCCGGATGGCGTTCATATTCGTATAGAGCCCTTCCCCCGGCTGAAAGCCGTATGTATGAAGAGCCATACGTTTCCATTTCGCCAGAGAATGGACGACCTCCACGGTCTCTCCCGGAATCCCTGCGACATCAAACTGAACCGGGCGTTCTACACCGTTCAGATCGTCATTAAGCCCACTTCTTTTCTCCACGAACAGCGGCGCGGATATTCTCTCTAGGTTCATCTCCTTACCGAATTCCTTCTGGAACGTATCCCGGATATATTTAATGGCTTCCTGTGTCTCGCGGACACTGAGCCTCGGATCATAATTTTCTGGTAATATCAGTGACATGTTATCATTCCTTTCTTTCTATTTCTTCTGTAACACTTAATACTTTCTGGGCGTAATAAACAGACTGCATGGCATCCTTTCCATAGAAATCCGCCCCGATCATATCTGCATATTCCTGATTCAGTACCGCGCCTCCCACCATGACTTTACAGTCAGGCTTCTCTTTTTGAAGCAGGCGTATCGTATCCTCCATACTTACTACGGTAGTCGTCATCAATGCGCTTAGTCCCACAAGCCTGACGTCTTCTTTCACGGCGCGCTCTGCAATGATCTCAGGCGGAACATCCTTCCCCAGGTCTATTACATCAAAACTATAATTCTCAAGCAGGACTTTTACGATATTCTTCCCTATGTCATGAATATCTCCCTTCACCGTTGCCAGGATGATCTTTTCCTTCTTCCCGGTCTCGCCGCCCTTTCCTGCCAGTATGTCTTTAAGCACTGCGAAGGCGATCTTCGCGGCGTCTGCGCTCATAAGCAGCTGCGGCAGGAATACGCTTCCCCTCTCGAATCCTTTTCCCACCGCATCAAGCGCCGGGATCAGATACTGATCAATGATCTCTAATGGCTCCTGGGTCTTAGACAATTCTAAAGCCGCGCGGTGCGCCTCTTCCTTTAACCCTCTCTCGATCGCCGTCTTAAGAGTAAGCGCCTGTGTCTCTGCCGCGCTCTCCGTCCGTGCCGCCGTCCCTGTCTGCCCTGCATATTGCCGTATATATTCTTCACAGTTCTTATCATAATTCATCAATGCGCAGAAAGAATGGTAAGCGCGCATCATATCTTCCGAAGACGGATTGATGATCCCGGCGCTCAATCCATTCTGCAAAGCCATCGTGTAGAAATTCGCATTGATGACCGGACGGCACGGCAGGCCAAAGGAGATATTCGATACGCCAAGCACCGTACATACCCCGTACTGTCTGCGAACCCCTTCTAACGCGTCCAGGGTAACCCGTGCGCTCCCGGGTTCTGAACTGATCGTCATGGTAAGTACGTCTATGACAAGATCTTTCTTCGGAATCCCATACTTTTCTGCCTCTGCGATTATCTTTCCTGCGATCCGTATCCGTTCCTCTGCCGTCTCCGGTATCCCATTCTCATCGATGGTTAGGGCGACGACGGCGCCGCCATACTTCTGCACCAACGGAAACACCGCGTCCATGGACTCCTTCTTCCCATTTACAGAATTGATCATAGGCTTTCCGTTATAGATGCGCATCGCGGCTTCCATCGCGCGCATATCCACCGTATCGATCTGAAGCGGAAGGTTCGTTACACTCTGAAGTTCCGTTATTACATCCTGCATCATGGAAGCTTCGTCGATATCCGGAAGCCCCACGTTCACATCCAGAATATGCGCGCCCCTGTCCTGTTGTATCATTCCTTCTTTCAGGATATACTCCATATCATGCTCTTTCAGCGCCTGTTTGAACCGCTTTTTTCCGGTGGGGTTGATCCTCTCGCCGATAATGACCGGTTTCCTGTTAAGGACTACTGCCTTTCCATAAGAAGAGACGATGGTATCTTCTTTCTTGGGCGGCAGATGAACCTGCCTTCTGTCCGCCATCTTTGCCATCGCACGGATATGTGCCGGAGTTGTTCCGCAGCATCCGCCGATCACACAGGCGCCCAATTCCAATACCTTCTCCATCGTGTCCGCGAATTCTTCCGGGCTCACATCATAATAGACCTCTTTGTCCCGCTGTTTTGGCAATCCGGCGTTTGGTTTTACGATAACCGGTATGGATACGTATTTCATGATCTCTTCAAGGATCGGGAGCATCTGCCGGGGACCCATGCCGCAATTGATCCCAAGCGCGTCCACCCGGAGTCCCTCCAGCATGGCGATCACTGACGGGACATCCCCGCCGGTCAGAAGCTTTCCTCTCTCATCGAAGATCATGGTGACAGTCACCGGCAGATCCGTGTTCTCCTTGGCGGCAAGCACAGCCGCTTTCACTTCATATGTGTCGCTCATCGTTTCTATATGGATCAGATCCGCACCTGCCGCTTCTCCGTACCGCATCACTTCCCCAAACGCTTCATAAGCCTCCTGAAATCCCAGATCCCCCATGGGCTTTAACAGTTTGCCTGTGGGACCGACATCCAGCGCCGTATATATCTTTCTACCATCCTGTACGCCAAGCGCCGCCGCTTTCTTTACATTCGCCACCGCGGCACGGACGATCTCTTCTAACCCATATTCCGAATCATGGAATTTCACGGCATTTGCCCCGAATGTATTCGTCAGGACAATATCGCTTCCCGCCTCGATATAATGCCGGTGGATATCGATCAGCTCTTCGGCATGCGTAAGATTCCAAGCTTCGGGAAGTTCCCCCGGCTTTAACCCCTTTGACTGAAGCAGCGTGCCCATCCCTCCGTCAAAATATAGTAATTCTTTTCCCAGTCGTTCCGTCAACATCTGTCTACTCCTTTGTTAATTTGTAGTACGCCTGCGATATACGCAATCCGTCTTACCGCAGCTTTCACATCCCATAACAGGGCAGGACATGCCGTGCGTGCCAAGCCCGATCAGGGCGGTCACGGACTTCGTAGGCGTCAGCATATTCCCGTCTGTCATGGAAAGCCCGATCCTTTTCGGTGCATCCAGCATCCGCAGGATCATCTCCTGATGGCTGACAGAGAAGTCCCCATACCCGGGGCTGAACCGGGGCCTGAGATAGAAACCCTGAGCTGACATCTGATGCCGGATCTCCTCCTGCCATTCATCCAGGTATTCCTCTAACATTGCCGCCGCACATGCCTGCATCACTACGGCACGCGCCATATCCGTAAGAGAATATCTGCGCATCAGCAGATCTACCCCCGCCCCTAAGGTCGCTCCAAGCACCATCACGCTCTCACAGCCTGTCAGATTCTTCCTGAGATCCCTGCTTGTTACGGCAAGCATCCCCATCTCCATACGGTCGTTATCCTTAAATAATACATCAAAAATGCGATAGACAATCCTTCTGCCTGCCACTCGCTTAAGTTCATCAAAAGAATCCCCGATCAGTGCAAGCGTACCATCATCTATCGCATGATTTCCATATCCCAAGTAACGAACCGCCTCTTTCGTCCTTGTATCCATACATCTTTCCTTCTATCAGTTCTTTACGATCTCCGAGAGATTCCTTATGATCGCTGCGGCAACCTCCGGTTTATTCATAGAGTATACATGAATATGGTTCACTCCATTCGCGATCAGATCAATGATCTGATCCGTCGCATATGCGATCCCTGCCTGCTGCATAGCCTTCTGATCATCCCCGAACCGATCCACGATCGCACGGAACCGCTCGGGCAGTATCGTCCCGGACATGCCTCCGATCCGCGCGATCTGCTTCTTATTCGTGACAGGCATGATCCCCGGCAGCACCGGAACCGTAATGCCTTTCTCCCGGATCCTGTACAGGAAATTATACAAAATGTGATTATCAAAAAACATCTGTGTCGTCAGGAAATCTACTCCACAGTCCACCTTGTGTTTCAGATTGATAATGTCGTCCTTCTTATGCTCCGTCTCCACGTGCCCTTCCGGATAACATGCGGCGCCGATACAGAAGTCTCCCTGCTGCCGGATATCTTCGATCAACTCGCTGGCATACCGGTAATGATTCGGAAGAGGGAATTCATATTCTGACGGTATATCGCCCCGTAAAGCCAATATATTCTCAATCCCATTCTCCTTCAATTCGCCGATCACCTGATGCACAACTTCTTTTGTAGACGATACACAGGTCAGATGCGCCAGGCTGGTCACGCCAAAATCATCCTTAATATGCGACGCTATACTGACCGTATTCTTACTCGTGCCGCCGCCGGCGCCGTAAGTCACACTGATGAAAGACGGCTTTAACGCCGCGATCTTCTCCGTAGCGGCAAGAACGCTGTCATATCCTGCATCTGTCTTAGGCGGAAATACCTCGAACGATATGTGCGGCTCCTCGCTCTTTAATATGTCTCGTATCTTCATGTCTATGATTTCCCCTTTTTCTCCTTACTGTACTCTCTGCACAAAGCGCCGTTCTACATGCCGTCATACAGCGCTTCGTACTGCTTTGCGGAATTCCCCCATGAGAAATCCTGTCCCATAGCGCGTTCTATCATCTTATTCCAATCACGCTTCTTATCATAATAGATTCGTTCTGCATACCGTACGGTAGCCAACATCTCATGTGCATTATAATTCGAAAAACTGAATCCGGTTCCCGTCTTCTCAAATTCATTATACGGCTCTACCGTGTCCTTAAGGCCGCCCGTCTCCCGAACGATCGGAAGCGTCCCGTAACGCAGGCTCATCAGCTGGCTAAGCCCGCATGGCTCGAATAATGACGGCATCAGGAATGCGTCGCAGGAAGCATAGATCCTGTGAGACAGAGGCTCTGAGTAATAGATATTGGCAGATACCTTCCCCTGATATTTCCATTCAAAATGGCGGAACATATTCTCATATTGTTCTTCTCCGGTACCAAGCACAACGATCTGTACGGCATCCTGGCAAAGCTCGTCCATCACATAGGCAACCAGATCAAATCCTTTCTGATCCGTAAGCCGGGATACGATACCGATCATCATCGTATGACTGTCTTGCGCCAGATTCAATTCCCTCTGCAGCGCAAGCTTATTCTTTACCTTCTCCTTACGGAAGTTCGCAATATCAAAATTCTTCTCGATGTGCGGATCTGTGGCAGGATTATAATCTTCATAGTCAATTCCATTCACGATACCGGACAGACAGTTCGCCTTGGCATTCATAAGGCCGTCCAGCTTCTCGCCGTAGAACGGCATCTTGATCTCTTCCGCATAAGAATTACTTACCGTGGTAACCTTATCCGCATAGACGATCCCGCCTTTTAAGTAATTGGCGTCCTTATAAGCCTCCAGCTTGTCCGGCACAAAGTAATACTCCGGCAGGCCGGTGATATCCCGTACACGCTTCGTATCCCAGGTTCCCTGGAACTTTAAGTTATGTATCGTCATGATCGTCTTGATCCCGCGGTAATACTCCGTACCAAATCTGAAATTATCAAGATAGATCGGGATCAATCCCGTCTGCCAGTCATGACAGTGGATGATATCCGGCCTGAAATCAATAACCGGCAAGGCGCTCAGCACTGCCTTGGAAAAGAAGGCAAACTTCTCAATATCCGCATACATATCGCCGTAAGGCGCGAATCCATTGAAATAATATTCATTATCTATAAAATAGAATAAGATCCCTTCATGTTCATAGGTCAGCACGCCTACATATTGTTTTCTCCAATTCAGATCCATATAAAAATGCGTATGATAAGATAACTTCTCTTTCCACTCTTCTTTCATACACATATATTTGGGCAGCATAACACGAACATCATATTTCTCTTTATCAAAATATTTTGGTAAAGAACCGACTACATCCGCAAGTCCTCCTGTCTTGATAAAAGGTACTGATTCAGATGCTGCAAAAAGTATTTTTTTCATCTCTTTTCCTCCAAACTTCACATATATAAATCTATTATACTCCAAATTTGCCTGGATGAAAAGCATTTATCTGTTTTTATATTTTAATCTTATCGTATCTGCGATCAACGCTATAAATTCTGAGTTCGTCGGCTTCCCTTTTCCGTTGCTTACCGTATATCCAAAAAGGTCGTCTAAAGTATCCAATTTTCCTCTGCTCCAGGCGACCTCGATAGCATGCCGGATGGCACGCTCCACTCTGCTCGCCGTAGTCTGGTGCTTCTTCGCCACTGTCGGATACAGCACTTTCGTGATCGCATTCAGAACGTCCATATCCTCAACAGCCATGATGATCGCGTCTCTTAGATAATGATAGCCTTTGATATGTGCCGGAATTCCGATCTCATGGATCATATCCGTAACCCTGCCTTCCAGATTCAGCTCCGGCTGTACATCCATCGGCGTTCCCACAGAGGACGACACCCGCATCTCATGCCGGATCACCTGATTCGCATGCTTGATCCTGTTCAATACAACTTCATTATTGAAAGGTTTCATGATATAGTAACTCGCACCCTTTTTGAAGGCATCTTCTGTAATTCTTTCTTGTCCCACTGCAGTTACAACGATAAAATCCGGGTGCTTCTTTAGTCCTCTGTCATTACTTACCATCTCCATTACACTTAAACCATCCATCTTAGGCATGATCAGATCCAGCAGAACCACATCTGGCTGCTTCTCTTTAATCAGTTGGTACATGTCTTCCCCGTTGTTCGCTTTCCCGACTAATCTCAATTCCTGGTCATTGCTTATTATTTCGCCAAGCAAATCCAGAATTCTTTCATTATCGTCGGCTATAGCTACGTTTATTTCTCGCATTCTACGCAATGCCTCCCTTCCTTTCATCAAAAGCTGTCGAGTAAAATTATATATTCTGATACTCTCTAAATCAAGAAATTGCGCTCGTTATATTCTGACTCCTATCGACATTTTTTTCCAATTCGACATTATTCAACATATCTTCGATAAAGATCCCATACCCCTTCTTAGAGTCATGGACAAATACATGGGTCACTGCGCCGATGAGTTTTCCGTTCTGTATGATCGGGCTTCCGCTCATGCCCTGTACGATTCCTCCGGTAACGGAAAGCAGTTTTTCATCAACTACTTCGATCACAATTCCCTTATTCACTTCATTGGTGTTTTTGTCGATTTTTGTAATACGAATATCATAATCCTTTACTGTTCCCTCTACGGCACATCTTATGACAGCAGGACCCTCTTCAATCTCGTCTTTTACAGCCGTTTCAACAGGCGTCTGGTCTGTAAACAAAGAATCTATTCTGTCGATGGTCCCGAATATCCCGCAGTCCGTATTCTTCGTGATGCTCCCAAGTATATTATAATTATTATAGACGATGATCCCCTCCATTCCTCCGGGCGTCCCGTCTACCCCTTTCTGGATATCTTTAATACTGGTCTCATAGACTCTTCCATTATGAATATCCAACAGAACATTCGTATCCATATCGTGGATCCCATGGCCCAGGGCGCCGAACCGGCTGTCCGTATCCAGGAACGTGATCGTCCCCAGTCCCTGCGCGTTATCTCTTACCCAGATCCCCAGCTTTAACTCCTTTGCACTCTGCCTTACCGGCTTCATCCGTATATTCATATACTGCTCTCCCCTGCGCACTCTAAGGATCGCGTCTTCGTCTCCTAACTGCCCGACCGCTTCGATCAGCTCAGATTTGTCGTTGATCGTATGGTCATTCAGCGCAACGATGTAATCCCCTTCCTTCACAAGATTCGCTGCCGGTTCATAATCCATCCCGTCCTCCGCAGTAACAGAATCCGTGCCAAGCACCATAACTCCCTCCGTCTCCAGATAGATGCCGATGGGCATTCCTCCAGGGATTACCATATTCTCCGATGAAGTCTTCGCATTCACTTCTGCCCGGAGCCTGTTCTGCTGAAATTCAATAAGATAGTAACCTCCTCCAACAGAGATTAAAAATACAACGATCATGATCAGAATTCTTCGGTACCAGTATTTCCTCATTCTTATAAACCTCACCTTTCACTCCAAAGTCCCTTCCGGCGTCAGCCGCTTTGGATCTCATAGTAATCAAAAAGATAGATACCCTTTTGGATATCTATCTTATTATGTGATGATTTCTGAAAATTTACTCTGCTTAAGTTATAGATTCTTCTTTCCGATCACAGGACTGTGTATTCGAAAATCTATTTTCTCGTCAATATCTGTATAGAATTTCTCAAAATCTGACTTTCATTTACCGGGCAGATTTTTTATACTGGGCACTGTAAATACAGACTAAAAAACCGGAGGCTTCACAATGAAAGACAAGAAAACATTAAATACAGAGCATTTGAATAAAAGGATCGGAATGACACTCGGCGGCATATCCCTGTGCGGTGTAAGCGTAGGTTTCCTGAAACTTGCGGCGTTCGGCTTAGACCCGTTCCAGTCATTCATGGCAGGGCTTACCGCGATGGTTCCCGTTCCATTCGGTACTCTCCATATACTCGTAAGCATCTGCCTGCTAATGTTCATGTTGGCATTTGACCGCCATTATATAGGGCTTGGAACCATCTTTAACCTTTTTTTACTGGGATATATTATTGACTTTTCCACAGAATATTTACAGGCTTTATTCCCTGCTCCTTCTCTGATGATCCGCATTATGGCGTTCTTCGTGGGAATCTGCAGCATATGTATCAGCTCGTCCTTTTATTTTACTGCAGATATGGGAGTATCTCCTTATGACGCGGTTGCATTGATACTGGCAAATAAATGGCATGTCGGTGAATTCCGGTATGTACGGGTGTGTACGGATCTGGTGTGCATCGGCTCCGGCTGCCTTTTGTATCTGGTATCCGGCGGATCGCTTACAAGCCTCACGGCGATCGCAGGCATCGGGACTATGGTCACCGCATTCTTCATGGGAAGCCTGATCGAATTCTTCACCCAGACACTGGCTAAGCCATTCTTAAACGGGCAATTTACACGCCGTTGGACTACCGTAAGGTTTCGGATCTTCTGCCGCCGGAATCATATTTAATATTACACCCTCCCTGCATTTATCTTCTTGCGGTACTGGCTTGGAGTACAGTTCATCCGCCTGGCAAATGCAGCGGAAAACCTGCCCGGATTCCCGAATCCGACCAGATAAGAGACCTGCATGATCGAATACTTATCCTCCTGAAGCAGCAGAATTCCCTGGGACACCCGGTACTCTTCCAGATATTGCGAGATCGTCTTCCCTGTCATACTTTTAAAGAAACGGCAGCATCCCTCTTTCGAAACGGATATCTTTGAAGCCAGTTCTGAAAGCGGCAGCTGTTCCGCATAATTTTCATGGATCGTATCCAAAAGAATCTTCAGTCTGGATAAGGATTCTTCACTCGTCGCTTTTGCCGGCGAAAACATATACCTGCGCCTGGAAAGCAGCTCATAGAACAGATTGCACAGCATCCCCTTGATCCTGAGTTCTGCCCCAAACGAGGCTTCCTGATACAGCGCATCTATTTCCTTGACCACCGTCACATCACTTTCGGGAATCAGCATCCCTGCAAGCTCCGGCGTATTCATATACGGACTAAGAAGATTCTGATAGATGCTGCTTGCCGGCGTCCCATACAGTAAGGACGGCGAAAATATGATCGTCAGTATCACCGGCTCCTCCTCCCCTGCCGCCATGATCGTGTGCGGGATCCGGGAATTGATCACAAGCCCGTCTCCCGGATTCAGGTTGAATGTATGATCCTTCACCTGATAGCACGCCTTTCCCCGGATGATCACCGCGATCTCCAGTTCCTCATGCCAGTGACAGCAGACATACCGCTCGAAATAATCATTCAGATGATCGTGATTTATCTTCAAAGGAAACTGTACCGTCCCATGCTGCTGCAATTCCTTATGGTTCTGGTCTGTCCGGACTTTAATGGGCTGCAAGAGCCTCCACCCCTCTCAATAAATATATTTCCCATATTATAACGTTTTAAGCTCCAAATTGTAAAGTACATTTACACCTCCACATTCCGCCTGAAACTCACATAAGTTGTGATAAAATACAACACATATATCCCAAAGAACAGCAGAAATGCGAACCCGAAATAGTTTGCCACCGCCGTATGGATCCCCGTATAGAAGATGAATTTCCCGCTCATGAACACGGACACACTGCCGCCGATCACACATGCAAGAAGCACAGGACACAGATAATATACGGCAAGCTGCTTTAAGATGACCATGCCGATCTCCTGCCTGTTCATGCCGAGCTTCTTAAGCACCGCATAGCGGAATCGGTACTTTGCAGAATCGCTGAGCTGATGAACGGACAACACAGTCAACGCCACACACAAGAATACCAAGCCAATATAAAAGCAGGGAAAGATCAGTGCAGACAGCAGATACTTCATCTCCGGAATCAGATTATCACGCACCATATTTGAGACAGACATCACGACGATCGTATCTGAACCGCAGCAGCTGTTTCCTGTCATCCACTTATGTCCCGCAAAATCTGTGTCTGCCTCGATGTCCTCTGCATCTGATTCGTCTTCAGATCGTGAGGGCGTCTCTTCCTCTTCCCACTCATCAGGCTCTGTCAGCTCATCTAGCTTCTTCCCCAGATCTGTCGGCGCTTTCCCCTCAATATCCACGGCAAGCTCAGCATAATAAGGCGTAAGCGATGAAATGGCATGATCCGGAACAACGATCACATAATCCCCGCCGTTATGTCCGTCCTGGGAAAAAGGCTCCGTATAGTATCCTGCAAAATGAAGCTCCCCTTCGTCGCCTTCTATGTGGATATCCTCCTTCATAGCCCCGACTTCTCCGCGGATCCGCTCCTTCACATGGATGGAATACTCGCCCTCTTTCAGAGAAACTTCCGTATACCCAAGCATCTTTCGGAGATGGTTATAATCCGACAGCTTCATATAAGTATCATATCTGCAATAGAAGATACCATCGGCAGAATCCTTCTCGATCTTCTTATGATCCGGGCTTCCGTCTTTATTCCGGTACATATCTCCAAAAGTTTTCAGATGTGTACTCAGCCACACATTCACCTGATCTGCCCGGGTTTTCCCCTGTACATCTGCCGATTCTTCCTGCTCCTTTGCCGGAATATCCGCATAGATATAGTAAGGAAATGCATCCAAAACCCTTGCCGAGTCTTCGATCACCGCCATCTCATCCGCAAAATCATCCTCCACATCACCGCTGTAGATCTGTATGTCAAAAGGAAACTTGGTCTCAAGAATCTTATTCTGATAATCACTGAACATCAGCGCAATGGTACATCCAAGAAACGCCACCGTAAACAATGCCGTCAGTGTTCCCATAGTAAAACTCATGGTCTTAAGCTTTGAAGAAAACTGTCTGAGCAAGAAAAGATTCTGCCCGCGATAAATCCCGTTTCCCCGCCTGCGCACATAGCATACCAGCCAGGAGGAAAGCCCGATATAGAAGAGATAGATCACCAGGACCAGCCCGATCAGAAAGAACAGCACATTCCCCGCACTTTGGATACCTCCAAAGAAGATGAATCCTGCAAACACTGCAAGGAACAGGATGGAAACCGGAAAGAGCCATTTCTTCAACTGCTCGTTAGACTCTTTTATCTCTTCGTTCTTTTTCTGCGCTTCCATCAGATCGTGAATATTCATCTTCCGAAACTTCCTGCCGCTTCGAAGGATTGCCAGAATATAACATCCGCCGTAACATCCCACCGTCATCAGGATACAAGCCGTATTGAATTCCATATGGATATCATATCTTATCTGGATCATACTGTAGAGGATCGCCAGGATCACCTGCTGCAAAAAGACGCCGAGAACCATCCCCAAGAGGAACGCAGCGATTCCAAGCAATGCATTCTCACGGATATACAGACGGGCGATCTCCTTCTTCTTCATCCCGATCAGAAGATAGATCCCGAATTCCTGACTCCGTTTCTCCAGCATAAACCGGATCATGTAATTGATCAGCCACGCCACGATCAACACAATAAAGAATGTCGCAAGCCCCACCAACGCCGCCATGATCCCCGCAACGCCGAACATTTTTTCTATATCTTCTGTAAATATCAGGCTGTTGAATGCGAACATCAGCGCCGTCACAAAGGTCATCGTAAGAAAATACACCAGATAATCTCTGGCCGAACGCCGCATATTGCGGAAAGCAAGTTTACCTGTCATCACTTACTTCACCTCCCGTCAGAGCAAGCACATCCAGAATCTCATTCAGGAAGTCCCTTCTGCTCTTAGAACCGCGCACTAGCTCGTGGAAGATCCGACCGTCCTTCAGAAACAGGATCCTGCCGCAATAACTGGCGGAAAATGCGTCATGGGTCACCATCAGGATAGTCGCCTGCAGCTTCCGGTTCATGTCAGTAAATGTCTCCAGCAAGGTCTGCGCAGACCTGGAATCCAGAGCGCCTGTCGGTTCATCCGCCAAAAGTAGCCTCGGACGGTTCACCAACGCCCGCGCGCAGGCACACCTCTGCTTCTGTCCCCCGGACACCTGATACGGGAACTTGTCGCGGATATCGGCAATATTGAGAAGATCTAGTATCTCGTCACATTTTGTCCGGATCTCCTTCTTTCCTTCCTTGCGCAGAGTCATGGCTAAGATAATATTCTCCTCGATGGTCAATATATCCAGAAGGTTATAGTCCTGGAACACGAATCCCAGATTCTCCTTTCGGAATTCGGCAAGGCTATTCTCCTTCATCTGCGAGATGTCCGTGTCTCCATACCAGATATGTCCCGCCGTCACACGGTCAATGGTTGACATCATGTTCAAAAGGGTTGTTTTGCCGGAGCCTGACGCACCCATTACCCCCACGAACTCTCCCTGCGCTACCGCAAAGCTGACACGGTCGATTGCCTTCGTCACATTCGAGGCATTGCCGTAATATTTTTCCACATCACATACTCGGATATAATCTTTCACAGATCGTCTCTCCCTTCTGTTCCTAAACTTAATCTGATGAAATTAGTTTACCAGATTTCCGGTCTCTGTAGTATCGTCCTTTCTTGCGTGTATCTTACAATTTTGAAAGATTATAACCGTTTACATATCTTCTTATAAGTTCCACGGAATAAATTCTCTCCTTCCAGTAAACTTTTCTGTATTACTTTTTCTTTCTCCCGTAGTGATTTATCTGACCTTTTCCCAGACGGTGTTTTATCAGACGGCAAAAGACACCAGCTATAAACTGAATACCTCTTTTTGTCCAGTCCTACATACTGATACCTTCCATCACTTCGCTGACTCTCGCCTCCTTTTAGTGTTCTGCCTCTACTATCTTTTCTCTTCATATCTGACATTTTCAAGCTCCTTTCATCAAAAAGAGCCTACTGCGTCTATATTATCAATCTATTCTATTAATTTTGTATTTTTTTAATCCAGTCTTTACTTTCGATAAATTTTTCAAACAACTTTCGTTTAATCAATTTTTTCTTATTACCAATCGCTAAAGCAAAAGTACACTCGGGACTATCTACTAACTCTCTTAGTCTGTGATCATTTCAGAGCCAAGGTCTAGCTTATGGTCTTTCATGTCATCGGAATATGCTACCTGTTTATTCGGGATATTTCTTTTACCATTAGCATAATAAAGTTTATATTTACTCAAGGGAAAAACGTTTACGTTGACAAACGGGGTGCAAATCGTGATAACCTTTCATGATTCGTTGATAATTGAATAGACATTATACCCTGGACATGATATAATACAAACTATCAAGACAATGGGCAATCACAGAAGGAGTGATATATCATGACATTGACAAACGAAGATTTATTAGCAATCTCTCAGCTACTGGATGTTAAACTAGACGCAAAATTAAAGTCAGAATTACAGCCATTAAAAGATGATATCAGAGACATCAAACTACATCTTGAAAATGTTACTGATAAAAACATCCAATTATTAGCAGAGAGTTATGTACCGGCAACAAAACGATATGAAAAAGCGGTTCCTGAAATACAGGCAATGCAAGCTGACATTGAAATAATGAAAAAGGTTATCTCTGATCACAGCGAAAAGCTAAAAAAGATTTCATAGTATCATCATAACAACTACATAACTTATATCACTAAAGGGTGTAATGTCTTATATACTCTTCTCTTTTTTTATCTTTTCAATAACAACTGCTGTCCCATTTACAGATACTCCTATCATATTGTTAGAAAATGTAGTAATATCAAAATCTATCCCAATTATCGCATTTGCATTAATCGTTATAGCATTTATAATCATCTGTTCTTGTGCAAGCCGTTTTGCTTGTGATATTTTGCCTTCAAAAGCCTTAGCTGAGATACCAAATATATCCGATATACTTGCGGATAATTCGCTATAAAATCCTGTACCAAGAACTATTTCCCCATGTACTAAATCTAAATACCTTGTAATCACATATCCTTCAAAATTATATCCTGTATTTACCAAAAATTCTTTACGCTTTTCTCTTAACGCTTCATCTCTTAATGCTTGAAATTTTACTTTGCTATATAATTCTTGCTTACTATCTTTTATTCTTTGTATTTCAATTTCAATAGCATCTAATATCTCTTGCGGAAGATTATTTTCCTCCACTCTCATTTTCAATCCATTTTCATTTTTTACTAATTGATCTACATTCTTCGCTTCCTTCATTCCTCTAAAAAAAGAGGTACACTGGTAACAGGCAATATATTCTTCTGTAATCTTATACCTATCCTCTCCAAGTACTCCTAACCTTCGTCCACAAATACAACATTTAAGCATTATTATTTTCCTCCCTCAGAATTTCTTACGTACATTCGATATTCTGCACCTCTTTGTTCTCTTATACTTACAACTTCAAATTATAAAATACTTACACTTCTCCCAATAAAACTGTTGCTCTTTTTCAAACAGACTGATCAGCAAATTCAAAGATCTTTCTTCTCTATACCGCTTTAATGCTTCCAGATATTCATTTCTATTTACATCTTCAATCACAACCGGCACAATACCATTTTTCAAGCATTCTCTAAAAAGAATCAATCTGCCTGTCCTACCATTACCATCTTGGAACGGATGTATACTCTCATATCTTGCATGAAACTCAGCCAATACAGAAATATTTACACCCTGATCGCAATACCAATCCATAAGTGAATACATTTCCTGAGTGACATTTTGGGGTCTTACTGTCTCGTATATTCCGATCATATTAGGACGCTTCTTATAGTCGCCAATAGCATATCCATTCGCCCGATCCTCAAATACTCCTGACTTCAGCTCATAATGAAATTGCTTTATCAGTTCCTGTGATAAAGTTTCATCCAATGTATCCAACATCTTATTAAACATAAGGAAATGCCCATTCATCTCCTCAACATCTTTTGCCCTGTAATAATCATCTGACTTAGGCAGAGTACCATTATCAAACAAAGAAGCTGTTTGCTCCTCAGTAAGCGTACTCCCCTCAATCTTATTTGAGTTATAGGCAAGTAAACGCTGTGTATATGCATATACTCCGGATCTGTCAAATTTCCTTCTTTCTATTTT
>OFGR01001158.1_pt1 | contig 22490 bp, 22 predicted proteins | sample 1521811 | NCBI WGS metagenome assembly OFGR01 (sample SAMEA3504098, study PRJEB24116) | mouse gut metagenome | biome: mouse gut; feature: mouse-associated habitat; material: faeces | place: Denmark | collected 2011
AGTGTATTATGAGTACAAGAAAAAAAGAAGAACTGAGCGGAATAACTCTTTTAGGAAATCAAAAAACAGTATATCGTTCTGATTATGCACCAGAAGTTTTAGAAACATTTCCTAATAAACATACAGAAAATGATTATTTTGTAAAATTTAATTGCCCTGAATTTACCAGTCTTTGTCCTATGACAGGTCAGCCAGATTTTGCAACTATATATATTTCCTATGTACCAAATAAAATTATGGTAGAAAGTAAATCTTTAAAACTGTATCTTTTCAGCTTTAGAAATCATGGAGATTTTCATGAAGATTGTGTCAATATTATAATGAAAGACCTTATCCGCCTTATGGATCCTAAATATATCGAAGTATGGGGTAAATTTACTCCAAGGGGAGGTATTTCAATAGACCCGTATTGTAATTATGGAAAAGAAGGAACTCCCTGGAAAGATATTGCATTTATGCGTTTAAGCCAGCATGACCTTTATCCTGAAAAAGTTGATAATCGTTAAATAAAAATTTTAGAAATGGAGTAAGCGCTCAATAAAATAATGGCTATCTTTTCACAAGATATTCAGCTAAAGTTGAAGTATTTTACTTCAACTTTAGCTTTTCGATTTGATCTGGCATCTTTGCAGTATCATGTCATACCATGGCATCAGCGTTTCTGTATCTTCGGGCTTACTTTTGTAGTCCGGCATATAAAGCAGTACTGTCTCCAGATATACGTAGATACATTTTTGTCTGTCTGGAAGCCTCCGCATTGGTAGTATACATCGTCCCGGTCATTGTTGGAATAAGTCGTCACCATTTCCCCCTTTTTATCGTAAAACTCTATGTAATCGCTATTTCCCGATGGCAGTTTCTGATATTTTACTTTACCTTGAAAGAAACCGCACGGGTTATTGTGCAGAAAGCATACGGTGATTATTGTCTTGCACTTAAAGGGAACCAGAGACAGGCTTATGAAGAAATTCGGAATTAATTGGACATTGGATGTCGTATTCAGGGAAGACAGCCTAGGTTCCAAAGAAAAGAAAGCAGTCCATAACCTGGGGCTGATCAGACGGTTCGGCATGTTTATTATTAAGTTGATGAAAACGTATTATGAACGAAGCATGAGAAGAGTCCGGAAAACGATTGGGAGAAAACCCGAAACAGAACTTCCGCTTATGCTTGCTGTCCTGAGAGTATTATATACCAATGATTTATTAGATTCCATTGACGAACCGGCCAAATAATGGGATGTTAATTAGAGCGTTTCTGTTCATGCGTTTATTCTGAAATAATGCTTGACACAATTACGTTAAAAGGGTAGAATTAATATGTTGTAGTAGTATCGGCATCTAATTCTTGCGTGTTAAGCGCATTTGGATAATATGCAATCCGGGGGTCTGCCCCGTATAAGATTACACAATGAAAATTTAATAAGGAGGTGCTCCTGTACATGCTGCTATACGTAATCGAAGCAATTATCATTATTGCTATATGTGTAGTAGGTTGCTTTTTCGCATTTTCAAACTACAAAAAAAATGTAGAAACTACAATTGGAAATGCAGAGGACAAGGCGAGAGAGATTGTCGATGAAGCTCTTAAGACTGCTGAAACCAAAAAGCGTGAAGGACTTCTTGAGATTAAGGAAGAATCTATTCGAACCAAGAATGAACTTGACAAGGAAATCAAAGAGCGTAGAGCAGAGGCTCAGCGCTATGAGAGACGGGTACAGCAAAAAGAAGAGAGTATTGACAAAAAGGCTGATGCAATTGAAAAGAAAGAAGCCAGCCTTGTTGCACGTGAGGAAGAGCTTGCAAAGCAGAAGGCAATCGTTGCAAGACTTAGCGAAGAGCGGGTACAGGAACTGGAACGAATTTCAGGATTAACCTCTGAACAGGCAAAAGAGCATTTATTTAAAATTGTTGAAGACGAAGTAAAACATGAAACAGCAGTAATGATTAAGGAAATGGAAAGCAGAGCCAAGGAAGAAGCTGAGAAAAAGGCAAAAGAGTATGTTGTCACAGCGATTCAAAAGTGTGCTGCGGACCATGTATCTGAGACTACAATTTCTGTAGTACAGCTTCCAAATGATGAGATGAAAGGCAGAATTATTGGAAGGGAAGGACGTAATATCAGAACTCTTGAAACGCTTACAGGTGTCGAGTTAATCATTGATGATACGCCAGAAGCAGTTATTCTGTCGGGTTTTGATCCAATTCGGAGAGAAATTGCAAGAATAGCGCTTGAGAAATTGATTGTTGATGGACGTATTCATCCTGCAAGAATTGAAGAAATGGTTGAGAAAGCCCAACGGGAAGTTGAGACTATGATTAAGGAGGAGGGTGAATCGGCAACACTTGAAGTCGGTGTACATGGTATCCATCCAGAGCTTGTCAAACTTTTAGGTAAGATGAAGTTTAGAACAAGTTATGGACAAAATGCTCTGAAACATTCTATCGAAGTAGCACATCTTTCCGGTTTATTAGCTGCTGAAATGGGATTTGATGTCAGAATGGCAAAGAGAGCAGGTTTACTACATGATATAGGCAAGGCAGTAGACCATGAAATGGAAGGCTCACATATACAGTTAGGCGCAGAATTGTGCAGGAAGTATAAGGAATCTCCCATTGTCATAAATGCTGTAGAATCACATCATGGAGATGTTGAGGCACAGTCATTGATTGCCTGTCTGGTTCAAGCTGCGGATACAATTTCTGCCGCAAGACCAGGTGCAAGACGTGAAACTCTTGAAACATACACAACCAGATTAAAACAATTAGAAGAAATAACCAACAATTTTAAAGGTGTCGATAAATCTTTTGCAATTCAGGCGGGTAGAGAAGTTCGTGTTATGGTAGTTCCTGAGCAGATTAATGATTCAGACATGATACTTCTGGCACGCGATATTTCTAAGCAGATAGAAGCAGAACTTGAATATCCGGGACAGATAAAGGTAAATGTCATCAGGGAATCTCGTGTCGTTGAGTATGCGAAATAATTTTTGACGAGCATTATAAGGGCCATCAAGATCCCAACAAAGGGTTTTGATGGCTTTGTTTTATGCACAAACCTGTGCATAGGGCGTGCGACAAGCAGGGGAGCGACTTTACCCTTTAGAGCGATCGCGCAGCGATTAAAAAAGGAGGGAAATGGGATGGAACAGTTAAAGAGACTCAAAAGAGAACTCCAATGTGAGGGAGTTATAACAAAATATTATAAAGATACCATACAGCTTCCAGACGGCAAAACGGCTGTCTATGATTTTGTAGGGCATAATGGTGCGGCTGCGGCTGTTGGTGTTTTGGACGATGGAAGGATATTGATGGTTCGGCAGTATCGCAATGCTTTGGACAGAGAGACGCTTGAGATACCAGCAGGGGGACTGAACCCAGGAGAACCAACGATCGAAGCGGCTGCAAGGGAGCTGGAGGAAGAAACAGGTTATCAATGTGGAAAAATTGAAAAGCTGATAACTATTAGGACGACAGTTGCTTTTTGTAACGAAAAAATAGATATTTATTTTGCAACAGAACTCAAAAAGACAAAACAGCATCTTGATGAGGATGAATATGTAAACGTGGAACCATGTACGTTAGAAGAACTTGAAAAGATGATTTATGATGGTGTGATAGAGGATTCAAAAACGATTGCATCAATTCTTGCATACAAGAATAAATATGTAAAATAATTCATAAGTTTAAAGTAAATAAGTTGTACAGGTGAGAGAACCAATGAATAAGTTTAACACCGAAGAAAGAATTGATAATAACGTTGTGTGCAATATATCAAACATGAATGATACTTATGAAGTTTATAGAAAAAGGTATTATAGGAATACTGTGCCTGATAGCAGAATCCTTGTATTTTTAACAGGATTCTGCATAGGTATGGTATTTTTTTATTTATTCAGAGGAAAAGGTATGAATGTTGGAGGGAGCGCAGCAGGTCTATTAAATAGAGATCATTTGGTTCAACTGCAAGATTTTGAAGTGTATCAGTCGGGACTATTTGAGTATGTGTTTGCGTTGCGGTTAAAACAATTAATGATTATCACAATTTGTTCACTCAGTACAATTGGCGGAATGTTAGCATACTCGATTTTGGGATTGTATGGATTTGAAGCAGGGCTTGTCATTTTTTCGCTGGTGTATCAATATGGTATAAAAGGTATCTTTTTTATGATTTCTATGTTTCTGCCACATGGCATTTTCTATCTGGCTATCTTTTTGATAGTATTTAGCAAGTATTGGATGAGTGACACAATATGTTGTCATAAGGAGATGACAGAAGGCAAAAATGGGCGACATAAAAAAATAGAGTCTTTTAAGAAAATAGTATTGATTTTTATTTTGTTTATCATAGGTGCTTTATGTGAAATCTATGTTAATCCAGAGCTAATTAAAAGAGTGGTGCTCCTGTTTTAAATAGTAAATCAAACTGCAGTTGGATGAAAAATACATAAAATAGAGAGAATTTATAGGGCAATTAGCGTTGTGCAAAGGAATATTATACGAATATTCAAAAAAAAGGTTTAAATAATTTGAAATTTTCTGAAAAAAGATTTGATTTTATGTAAAATTCAAGATATAATAGAATCAGGCATAAGGGGTAAATCTAAATTTAGGAGGTTTTTCAAAATTTATGGAAAGAGAAATTAATGATTTTATTTCTTATTTACATAATATAAAGAAAACTTCAAATAATACTGAATTATCATACAAGAGGGATTTAGGCAAACTGCGCCAGTATTTAGAAGAAAAAAGTATCACTGATGTGAATGATATCACGCCAGAGATTCTGGAATCCTATATTGTGTATTTAGGGGAAAACCACTTTGCTGCTGCAACGATATCAAGAAATGTTGCTTCTATAAAAGCATTCTTTCATTATTTGTGCAAAGAAGGCATTATGGAAAAAGATGTATCAGATAAGTTGAAAGCACCAAAAATCGAAAAGAAAATGCCTGAAATTTTGTCTCCAGAAGAAGTAATATGGCTTTTGGAACAACCAAAAGGGGATACGCCCAAAGAAATTCGCGATAAAGCTATGTTGGAGCTTTTATATGCGACGGGAATCCGCGTGACAGAGCTGATAACTCTGAAGATTTCCGATGTAAACATGCAGATGGGATTTATCATCTGTAGAGATGGCAGCAGAGAACGAGTGATTCCATTTGGAGCTGCTGCGAAAAAAGCAATGACAAACTATCTTGAGAAAGCGCGCAACGTAATGTTGTTTGATTTGCAGTCGGATATCCTGTTTGTGAACTGTTCAGGGCAGCCAATGAGCAGACAGGGCTTCTGGAAATTAATCAAATATTACGCTAAAAAAGCAGGTATCATGACTGATATTACACCGCATACGCTCCGCCATTCATTTGCTGCGCATTTGGTGGAAAATGGTGCTGATTTGAGAAGTGTTCAGGAAATGCTGGGGCATTCTGATATTTCTACAACTCAGGTATATGCTGCTTTGACGCATAACCGTATCAGAGAAGTGTACACAAAAGCGCATCCAAGAGGATAAAATTTGTGTTTGCGGCTAGAATTGCAGATTTTGTTAAAAAATTGAGCGCATTGGCGCTCAATTTTTTATACAAAATCTGCAATTCTATATATCAAATCTTCAGAATCTTTCCAGCCTAGACAGGGATCAGTAATAGATTTTCCATAAATATGCTCGCCAATTTTTTGGCTGCCTTCTTTGATATAACTTTCAACCATAACACCCTTTACAAGATTTGCAAGTTCGCTGTTGTGTCTGCGAGAGTGCATGACTTCGTGGACAATTCGTATTTGTTCCTTAAACATTTTGTTGGAGTTGCTGTGATTTGCATCAACAATGCAGGCAGGATTTAAGAGGTCGCGTTCATTATAATTTTCAAGCAAACGTACAAGGTCTTCGTAGTGATAATTTGGAATGTTGCTGCCATGTTTGTTTACAGCGCCGCGCAAAATTGTATGTGCAAGCGGATTGCCTGTTGTATTGACTTCCCAGCCACGATAGATAAATGGATGGGCATGCTGTGCGGCATACACAGAGTTGAGCATAACGCTGAAGTCGCCGCTTGTTGGATTTTTCATACCTGCCGGAACATCAAAACCGCTGACAACAAGACGATGTTGCTGATCCTCTACAGAACGGGCACCAATTGCGACATAGGATAAAATATCAGACACATACCCCCAGTTTTCAGGATAGAGCATTTCATCGGCGGCTGTTAGTCCGGATTCATTCATAATACGTAGCTGCATTTTTCTCATGGCAATGATGCCTTTCAAAAAATCAGTGCCCTTTTCGGGATCGGGCTGATGTACAATACCCTTATATCCATCACCTGTAGTACGAGGTTTGTTTGTATATACTCTTGGTATGAGAATCAGTTTGTCAGAAACTTTTTCATTGACCTTTGCAAGTCTTGAAACATATTCGCATACAGCTTCCTCATTGTCTGCTGAGCATGGGCCGATGATGACAAGAAACTTGTCCGATTTACCAGTAAATACATCACTGATTTCCTGATCTCTTTTTTCCTTTAACGCCTGCATCGCTTCAGGGACGGGAAATTCCTCTCTGATTTGGTCAGGGGTTGGTAATAATTTTATAAATTCAAAGCTCATTGTTTGATTCCTTTCCTTTTGTGTTGTTGCAAATTTTATCGGAAGCTGAGTTCGCTTCCGATAAAAGGTTACATCTTATCATATATTAAATACTGTTTTAAAGCAAGAATAATTAAGAAATCAAAAAGTATTTGGCTGCAAAGAATACCATATAAATATCCTGAAAATCCAGAAAAAGGAATCACAAAATAGACAAATCCAAGTCTAAGAAAAATACTTATCATATTAAAAGCAAAAGTAATGCCTGTTTTTCCAAGTCCATGAAGAATGCTGCACAGTGCGCCCGAAAGATATAAAAACGGACAGACAAAAGAAAGTGCACGGATTTGGCTGGCAGCAATACTACTATGAAAAAGCAGTTCTCCAATAAAATCAGCAAAAATAAAGAAGAACAAAAAGCACATAATACCCAATAAGGAACAGAAGCCAATAGTCAAATAAATTGTTTTGCGAATCCGTTTATTATTTCCCTGTGCCTGTAACTCTGAGACAGATGGGAGCAGCAGAGAGGATACAGAGGAGGTGAGAGCACTTGGAAACATGATAAGTGGGAAAGCCATTCCAGAAAAAACACCATATACAGAAAGTGCTTCAGATGTTGACAGCCCACTTATCATTAATTTTCTAGGTAGTTGTATTGTTTCAACAGTGGAAATAAGACTGACACAAACTCTGTTCAGGCTAATAGGCAAAGCAAGTGAGATAATGGATAATCCTTTATTGCAGGAAAGAGATCTCCGAATCGAGAAATTTTTGTTGTCGGGTCTAAGCGCAAGGATAAAGCAAGACAAAAAAGCAGAGGAAAATTCACCGGCAAGCATACCAAGGCAGATATAAGACAAAGATACATTTGCGCCGGCCTCTACTGATAGTTTATAAAGTGCATAAACAGTACACACGCGGCAAATTTGCTCTATAATCATCGTTAACGCTGGAACAGAGGCTCTTTTTTGCCCATAGAAAAATCCATTGACACAAGAATGGATGGTTGCAAGCGGAAAAGAAAGTGCACAGATACGTAAAAGCGGCGTACACCGTCTTTCTCCAATAATATTCAATGCAATAAAAGGAGCTTGATTAAAAATCACATAAGCCATAATACCAGAGAGAAAAATTGATATGGAAATACCAGTGAAGAGAAATCCATATGCTTCGGAAGTTTTATCTTTTTTTGAGGCCGCTACAAAACGGGTTATAGCGTTTTGGATACCTGATGCACAGATAGAATGCACCAACATCATGACAGGGGACACAAGACCAAAAATACCAAGGCTTTCTTCTGTAAATACTCTTGACAAAAAGATTCTATAAAAGAAACCAATAAATTTTGTAATAATGCCAGAGGTTGTAAGAAAAAATGTACCAGTAACAATTGGATTATTCAAATATCGGGGATTTAGGTATTTGCGCAGATTTTTTGTGTTATTCGGATTTGCAGTATTTGACATGCGAGAAACCTCAGTCGGTTCAATCTCTACATTTTATGGAATTGCTTTCTGAAATATGACATTGACACAGAAATAACAGAATGATATTATCAAGTATCGGAAATGTTGTGTGAGGATGGGAGCAGCGAAGAAAATATGGGAAAAAAAGTAGTAGTTGGAATGTCGGGCGGAGTAGATTCATCAGTAGCAGCATATTTGCTCAAGGAACAAGGATATGAGGTTATAGGCATAACAATGCAGATCTGGCAGGATGAAGCGCAAAGCACCATGGAAGAAAATGGAGGTTGTTGTGGATTAAGTGCAGTGGAGGATGCAAGAAGAGTTGCTCAGAAATTAGAAATTCCTTACTATGTGATGAACTTCAAAAAAGAGTTTAGGGATTGCGTCATCAATCCGTTTGTAGAAGATTATCTTCATGGACGAACGCCAAATCCATGTATTCTTTGTAATAAATATGTCAAGTGGCAAGCGCTTCTTCGGCGAAGTATGGAACTTGGTGCAGATTATATAGCAACGGGCCATTATGCACGGATAATTCAATTAAAAAACGGCAGATATGTAGTGAAAAATGCTGTCTCAGCGGCAAAAGACCAAACATATGCGCTATATAATCTTTCTCAATACCAACTTTCACATACATTAATGCCAGTGGGAGACTATGAGAAAGATGCCATCAGAAAGATTGCGCAAAAGCTGGAATTATCTGTGGCTTCAAAACCAGATAGCCAAGATATCTGCTTTGTACCAGATGGAGATTATGCATCTGTGGTAGAGAGAGAGGCAGGGGAAAGAGTGCCTCCTCCCGGAAATTTTGTCGCTGTCACAGGGGAATTATTAGGTCAGCATAAAGGAATTATACACTATACAATTGGACAGCGAAAAGGATTAAATCTAGCCTTAGGACACCCTGTATTTGTGACCCAAATCAACCCTGAGACCAATGAAGTAGTTATAGGAGAGTCACAAGATGTTTTCACTCAGACACTGATTTGTCAGGATTTGAATTTTATGGCCGTTGAGGATATCAGTGAACCGGTAGATGTCATAGCCAAAATACGGTATTCGCATAAAGGTGTGCCATGCGTTATACAAAAAATACAAAACGGTCAAGTAAAGTGTGTTTTTAAAGAACCTGTCAGGGCTGTCACACCTGGACAGGCGGTTGTGTTCTATCAGGATGATTATGTTTTTGGAGGAGGAACTATTCTGCGCTAAATCATTACAATTAGAGTTTTAAAAATTCAGGCATGCGTGATTGAAAAATACAATAGTATTGAAAGCCGCATGCCTTTAAAATGTCACATGCTTTATTAAAATTGGCAGCAATATATTTGGGTGTATGGGCATCAGAGCCTACAGTAATGATTTCGCCTCCCAGTTTATGATATCGCTTCAAGATATCAATACTTGGATTTGGATCGTTAAGACCATTTGTAAAGCCACCTGTATTGAGTTCAAGTCCTTTTTCGTTTTCTATCAGATAAGTAAGAATTTTGTCCAAAATATCTGCATGTTTATCATAGGTGTAATTGGCATTTTTTGTTGGACCATATCGCACCACATAGTCAAGATGACCATATACATCAAAATAGGGGAGAGACTTCACGCATTCCAGTACAGATTCAAAGTATTCATGGTGTGCTTCTTCTTCGCTGCGACCTTCAAAAAAAGAGGGGTAATATACATCTTTGTGGTTGCATATATGTGAGGAACCAATAATAAAATCAAAGTTTTGTGATTTTGCAAAGACGGCGAGTTCCCGTTTCAGATGAGGCTGTAAGCCAAGCTCTACACCAAACCCTACAGATATTTCATTTTTATATCGTTCTCTTAGTCTTAGCAGTTCATATAAATAGGAATCTGTGTTCAGTTCAAACATTCCCTCCTCGCCAGGAAGATATACATAATCAGGATCATAATGTTCTGTCAGACAAATGTGGGACAAACCCATAGAAATTGATTTTTTTATCATTTCTTCCATTGGGGCATTGCTGTCTCCTGAAAATTCAGAATGCATGTGGAAATCAGAAGTTATTGCCATAAAAAGATTCTCCTTTGTTTGTAAATAGTGTTTGACATATCTTCTAGCTTATCATAAATTTCTGAAAATAAATATATAAAAGTGTGTTCAGACAAATTCTTTACTTGTTTATAAATATTTTAGATTACTTTTTTATATTTTTTAAAAATATGTCTTGAATTTTATACCATAATTAGGTAAAATAATTTTGTTGATAAAATTTTGTCAATCATTTTACACGCAGGCTGTATTTGTGTAATTGAATTGGACAAGATAAAGATGATAAAAATATTATCTATTTTGTTTTAGGAGGAAAATAACATGGCAGTAAGAGTAGCAATCAATGGTTTTGGCCGTATTGGCCGTCTTGCATTCAGACAGATGTTCGGAGCAGAGGGATATGAAGTAGTAGCAATCAATGATTTAACAAGCCCAAAAATGTTGGCACACTTGTTAAAATATGATTCTTCTCAGGGTAAGTATGCTTTGGCGGATACTGTAACAGCTGGTGAAGACAGCATTACAGTTGATGGCAAAACACTTAAGATTTACAAAGAGCCAGACGCAAACAACTGTCCTTGGGGCGAGTTAAATGTTGACGTTGTATTGGAGTGCTCTGGATTCTATACAAGCAAAGATAAAGCACAGGCACATATCAATGCCGGTGCAAGAAAAGTTGTTATTTCTGCTCCAGCAGGAAATGATCTTCCAACAATCGTTTACAATGTAAACCATGAGACATTAAAGGCTTCTGATACAATTATTTCTGCAGCTTCTTGCACAACAAACTGCTTGGCTCCTATGGCAAAGGCTTTGAATGATTTAGCAGGCATTAAGTCTGGTATCATGAGCACAATCCATGCTTATACAGGCGATCAGATGATTCTTGATGGTCCTCAGAGAAAAGGCGATCTTAGAAGATCTCGCGCAGGCGCAGTTAATATCGTTCCAAACTCTACAGGTGCTGCTAAGGCTATCGGCTTAGTTATTCCTGAGTTAAATGGCAAATTAATTGGTTCTGCACAGCGTGTACCAACTCCTACAGGTTCAACAACAATCTTAGTTGCAACTGTTGAGAAGTCTGTAACAAAAGAAGAAATCAATGCAGCAATGAAGAATGCTGCTACAGAGTCATTTGGCTACAACGAAGATGAAATCGTATCTTCTGATATCGTAGGAAGCACATACGGTTCTATCTTTGATGCTACACAGACAATGGTTGGCGCAGACAATTTAGTACAAGTTGTATCTTGGTACGACAATGAGAACAGCTATACATCTCAGATGGTAAGAACAATCAAGTATTTCTCTGAATTACAATAATCTGTTCTTAAAAAGACCTATCAAGGGTCCGGTCTTAGGACCGGACCTTTTTTGGCTTGACTGCATATGTAAAATATTTTATGGAGGATATAAAAATGGGATTAAATAAAAAATCAGTAGATGATATCAATGCAAAAGGAAAAAGAGTACTTGTTAGATGTGATTTTAATGTACCTCTTAAGAATGGTGAAATTACGGACGAAACACGTATTGTAGCAGCACTTCCTACAATTAATAAACTGATCAAAGATGGCGGCAAGGTGATTCTTTGCTCTCATTTGGGAAAAGTTAAAAATGGACCAAATGAAGGAGAGTCTTTGGCACCCGTAGCAAAGAGACTTTCTGAGAAACTTGGTAAGGAAGTAAATTTTATTGCGGATTATAATGTTACAGGTGAAGCTGCTACAGCAGCAGTAGCAGCAATGAATGAGGGAGATGTTGTATTATTACAGAATACACGGTTCCGCGGCAAGGAAGAGACAAAGAATGGCGAAGAATTCAGCAAAGAGCTGGCTGATTTAGCTGATTTATATGTATGTGATGCGTTTGGTTCTTCTCATAGAGCACATGCATCTGTAGAAGGTGTAACAAAGTTCATCACAGAAAAGGGCGGCGAAAATGCAGTCGGATACTTAATGCAAAAAGAAATTGATTTCCTTGGCAATGCAGTAGAAAATCCTGTAAGACCATTTGTAGCAATCCTTGGTGGTGCTAAGGTAGCAGATAAGTTAAATGTTATCAATAATCTTCTGGAAAAATGTGATACTTTGATTATTGGCGGCGGTATGGCATTTACATTTTTAAAGGCAAAAGGATATGAGATTGGCAATTCCTTAGTAGATGATGAGAAACTTGATTACTGCAAAGAGATGATGGCAAAGGCTGAGGAGAATGGCAAGCAGCTTCTTCTTCCAATTGATACTACAATTGCAGATGCTTTCCCAAATCCGATTGATGCAGAGATAGCTGTAGAGGTGGTAGATGCAGACAAGATTCCGGCAGGCAAGGAAGGTCTTGATATTGGAACAAAGACAGCAGAACTTTTTGCAGATGCAGTAAAATCTGCAAAAACAGTTGTATGGAATGGACCTATGGGAGTATTTGAGAATCCTACACTTGCAAAAGGAACCATTGCTGTAGCAAAAGCATTAGCTGAGACAGAAGCTACCACGATTATCGGCGGCGGCGATTCTGCAGCAGCAGTCAATCAATTAGGATTTGCAGACAAGATGAGCCATATCTCAACAGGCGGCGGCGCTTCTCTTGAATTTTTAGAGGGCAAGGAACTTCCAGGCGTTGTTGCAGCAGACAACAAATAATTAACCGAATCTAAGGGGAGCAAAAACGCTCCCCAAGATTTGCTGAATTCATAGTATATTTAAAATAAAAGAAATCTAAAAAGAGTGAAAACATTTGTTTGGATTTGCAAAATGAAAGATAAGGAGAATCAATAAAATGGCAAGAAGAAAGATCGTAGCCGGAAACTGGAAGATGAACATGACTCCCAGCGAGGCTGTTAAATTAGTAGATGAATTAAAGGATTTGGTAAAATCTGAGGATGTAGATGTAGTTTACTGTGTACCTGCAATAGATATTGTACCTGTTGTAAAAGCAGTAGAGGGCACCAATGTTGAGGTTGGTGCTGAGAATATGTACATTGAGGAGAAGGGTGCTTTCACAGGCGAGATCGCTCCAAATATGTTGGTAGACGCAGGTGTTAAGTATGTTATTATTGGCCACTCTGAACGTCGTGATTATTTCAAAGAGGATGATGCATTCCTCAACAAGAAGGTTGCAAAGGCATTTGAGCATGGTCTTACGCCAATTCTTTGTTGCGGCGAATCTCTTGAGCAGAGAGAGACGGGCGTTACAATGGATTGGATCAGACTTCAGATTAAGTCTGACCTTGTAGGCATTACGGCAGATCAGGTGAAAAAACTGGTTATTGCTTACGAGCCAATTTGGGCGATTGGAACAGGCAAAACTGCAACAACAGAGCAGGCTCAGGAAGTTTGCAAGGGCATTCGTGACTGTATCGCAGAGATGTATGACGCAGCGACTGCTGAGGCAGTACGCATTCAGTACGGCGGATCTGTAAACGCAGCAAACGCAGCAGAGCTTTTTGCACAGCCTGACATTGATGGCGGACTGGTAGGAGGCGCAAGCCTTAAGGCTGATTTTGGAAAGATCGTCAATTACAAATAATCTACTGAATATCCAATAAAGCTAATAAAAAACTCACTTCAAGTTATAAAAGTCTTTGAAGTGAGTTTTCTTATGTTAATGAGTATATGCATATTCTGTAGCAGCCTGAAGCACGATAGCATGTTGCAGCCATATTTTGGGATATTGTGTTAGTGTAAATGGACATTCAACAGTGCCTGTTTCAAACGTAATAGAACAGACAGGTGTATCGCCACTGTATATCCAATCAAGGTAGCTTCCAGCAGCGGAACCACTTCCCATTCGTTTATAAGGGACAAGCGAAAGCATATAGCTAGAAAATTCTGTATTAATTGCAGTATACTTGCTTTCTGTAGTATTCCAGTATGCCACTTCTCCCATCGAATGATAGTTTATAACGACAGAAGGCCGGCATTGCATCGTGACAGCAGCAAGAGATATCGCTTCAGGTTCTGAAAAAGGAAAGATACCAGAATATCCAGCATAAGAAGGTTGGACGGCTTTCATATTGGCACCAAATCCAAAAGGAAAGTTATCGTTGAGATCTACACCACGGGCATTTGCTTTCCATCTTGTCAGATATTTTTCGTAAGTATTTTTTGTTCGATTTGCAGCAACATCATATGCATAACTTATTTGTATCATTTGCACCAATTCGGGTGACCGTATAGCGCTTTCTCCGAATTGGCTGAGTGCAATACCGTCAGGATTGACCATAGGTATGATATGGACGGCAACATTTTGAAATAATTCTTGGTAGTTTTTCTCATGAAAGCTACCATAATTATAATATTCTAAGCACTGCTCAAGCTGTTCCATGACTAGATATGGATTGGCATATTCGCGGGCATGAATACCAGCATGAATTAATATATGTTTTGGTGCAGATTTATTTCCCAGGATTAGTTCATACAGATTTCTTCCATCAGCAGACTGGCCTGTGACATTAACATGAAGTAATGCAGGATATCTAGCCTGCAGAAGCGAAATATCTTCTGTCATTTCCTCATAAGTATAGATATCATAATCGGATACAATCGCATCAAGCCGTTTGAGATATCGCATATCTGTATAACCTTCTATTTGTGTGCCATAAACCTGGATTTTTACCAGAGAATCAATAGGGCCAAGCAAAATCTGTACGGGTGTATTGTCGGGAAGGGTGATAAGAGGTTCCCCTGACATCAACGGGTCTGCATATACATTCAGTCCCTGACCAGAAAAACGAACATAATAAATAGGGCGTTGTGGTTCTTCGGCGGCAAATGCTCTGATTGTTTCAAAGCCAAAAAAGAATAGGATAGAAAAGAAAGTGCATATGAAAATAAGACGTTTATATAATTTCATTTTGAAGTTCTCCTTTGTTATTCTCATGTATGATTACTTTTGTACTATATACAATATTATTATATTTAAAAGATAAAAGCAAGGGAGCATATGATACTATGCAAATATTGGTAATTGTTAGTTACAATTCACACTTACGCCAGATTTCTCATATACTTACAACGATTTCGGTGTGAATTGCAACAATTGATGCACACAAAATGCTAAAAAGCACGCATTTTGGCGCTTGCTCCGACGCCATGCAGCAAGTGCATGGCGCGGGTGTGAAAAGTAACAATTGTTACATGAATGAAAACACATTCTAAAAATTCAATTGCGAAGAATAGATTGGTGCGGTATAATATACGCGAATAGAAAGCGTTTTGCAAAACAAAGGGAGAATAATGATGGATATAAAAATAAATGACAAAGATAAAATTACAATGACGCATACAGGACTGCTTCCAGGAAAAAATGGAAAAGTAATCCATGTTTGTTTTGAACGAAACACAAAAGAGCAAAATGATTATGCAGAAATAATACTGCCTAGTAGAAGTGTAGTCCAGTCAAGGGGATTTGAAGAAGGGGAAATTGCCCAGCTGCAGCTTTACCTGAAGGAACAAGAACAAAGTATTATTAAAAATGCAAAACAGATAAATCATGATTTGATTTATAAATTATAAAATTTAGAGATGGATAGATCGAAAATATTATAAGCATCATAAGACAGTGCTAAAGAAGTAATAGATTTCATAGGCTCTATTTGAGCCGCCAAAAGCGGCATAGGATAAACATGGAAGAAGATTTAAAACAATGTGTACTTTGTCCAAGGAAGTGCAGTGCAAACAGAATGGCACACAATGGATATTGTGGGGAAAGCGCAGCTTTGAGAGTAGCGAGAGCATCACTTCATATGTGGGAAGAACCTTGTATTAGCGGCACTAGAGGGTCTGGGACGGTCTTTTTCTCTGGCTGTTCACTAAAGTGTGTGTATTGCCAAAATAAAGATATTGCGTTTGGCAACAAGGGTAGAGAGCTGACAAGCATTCAATTATCAGAGCTTTTTCTGCTTTTACAAAATAAGGGTGCAGTAAATATTAATTTGGTAACGCCAACACATTTTGTATTGCAGATTGCAGAAGCAATTAAAATGGCAAAAAGAAAAGGGCTTGCGATACCGATTGTATACAATACATCAGGATTCGAAAATGTGATATCATTACAGAAATTAGAAGGGCTTATTGATATTTATCTATCAGATTTGAAATATTATAGTGAAGAGATTTCAATGAAGTATTCTAATGCACAGAATTATTTTAAAATTGCAAAGAATGCAATAGACGAGATGGTGCGGCAGATTGGAAAGCCAGTTTTTGAAGATACACTAATGAAGCGGGGCATCATTATCAGACATATGGTTCTTCCAGGTTATACCAAAGATTCCAAGGCAGTTATCAAATATTTGTATGAAAGCTATGGTGATGATATTTATATCAGCATCATGAATCAGTATACTCCGCCAATTGATTTGGAAGGTTATCCAGAAATTAAAAGAAGAGTGACACCAAGGGAATATGAAAAAGTAATTGATTATGCGATAGAGTTAGGTATACAGAACGCATTCATACAAGAAGGGGAAACTTCTAAAGAAAGCTTTATTCCCGATTTTGATAATGGCGTATACTTAGATGAAATTTAGTTATGCAGATACTTAGCGTTTTTTGTACTTGATGATGTGAGCAGGTACAAGGGAAATTTTAAGAAGTTATATTTGTACAAGGGAGGAAAAATAATGTATCAAAACTATATTTTTGATTTGTATGGCACTTTAATTGATATTCATACGGATGAGAGAAGCAAAAACTTTTTTAAGCAATATGTAAAGTGGCTCCGAAAGCAAGGGATTTATTTTGATTGGAAACTTTTTTATAAATTATATACCACAATCGAAAAAGGTCATAGAGACCGTGCTGCTAAAGCGGGCAAATATACCAACCCAGAGATTAAGATTGAGGTAGTATTAAATGAGATATTAAAAACAAAGGGATATGAAATACCAGAAGATCAAATTTATTTTTTGTGCCAAAATTTTCGCACAATTTCTACAATCTATATGAGTCTGTTTCCGGATACATTTGCATGTCTTGAGGAATTAAAGAAGGCAGGAAAAAAGATATATCTTTTATCAAATGCGCAGCGGAGCTTTACATGGCAGGAACTTGAGATGACAGGATTAATTCCATATTTTGATGGGATATTAATATCATCAGACGAAGGCTGTATGAAGCCAGATCCGGAATTTTATAATATATGCTGTGAACGCTATCACCTTCAGAAATCAGAGTCTGTCATGATAGGAAATGAACTGATGTCAGATATGGCAGGGGCCAAAGCAGCGGGAATTGATGGATTTTTTATCAATCGGCGTCCAGTATTTCATGCTCCTGAAGAACCTATATATAAATATGTGTCAAAAAACGGGTCACTCTTGGAAGTACTTGCACAAACGCTTCGTTGAACACATTGAGTTTGGAGAAAAAATGATTGTAAGAGAAGAATTATTATCCCTTAATTTTGTCAGACGAGAAGATTTTTCAGGGAGTCATAAAGGGATGCGTTTTTTGCTTCATTATGAGGCTGAAAATGAGGAGAAGAAGCTTAAAGTATATATATGGAGTGAACCGTTCGGTTTTGAAGCAACTCCAGAGGAGCAGAAATTATCATCCTTTTTTGAATTTAGTGAAGAAGGGCTGCATCAGGCAATAGATTGGATGAACCAGCAATATGAACAGGTAAGATATAAAGAAGAAATATAAAAGAATAAAAAAACAACCCACATGACGGTATGGGTTGTTTTTTATACCTCTATATTCAAGCTTAAGCCATTTGATTTACAGCTTTTGATAAACGAGAAACTTTTCTGGAAGCATAATTTTTATGATATACACCCTTGCTGGCAGCTTTATCAATGACACTTGTGGCATTTAATAATGCAGCAGCAGCTCCATCTTTATCATTCGCTTCTACAGATGCGTAAACCTTCTTTATAGCGGTTTTTACACCAGATTTAATTGATTTGTTTCGTTCAGCTTTTGTTCTGTTAACTAAAATTCTCTTCTTAGCAGATTTGATGTTTGCCATGCTTGACACCTCCCATTTTCCCGAAATTTTTATTTGTATTTTATATTGTATTTGATTAAAGCCGGACACGGACGTTCTAATCGAAACACACTTGTTTATTGTAATTTATGGAACCTGATATGTCAATACATATTCTTGAAAATATTAGAAAAACTAAAACCAAAATATAGTTTAGTAAAGATACCTCAATGGAAATCAAAAAGACTTTAGCTTATGAGCTGTCGCGCAGCGACTAAAAATAGGAGGACTTTGTATGCAACAGTTTCAGGTAAGAACAGATTTAGCATTAGAAGCAACAGAAAGTGTCAGAAAAAAATCTTCAGGACAAATGAGAGGCGTATCAATCGACGAATATGATACTATGGAAGATGTTCATATATCAAAGGTTGTCATATTAAGTAAAAATGCAGCAAAAAGCATGGGAAAACCAATGGGAACCTATATTACGCTTGAAGCGCCAGCGCTTCAGGAAAGTGACGAGGATTATCATAGAGAAATTTCGGAAGAACTTGCTCGTCAAATAAAAAGTGTATTGCCTAATATAGAAGAGGAACAGTCCATACTGGTAGTAGGACTTGGAAACCGAGATGTAACGGCAGATGCTCTTGGACCTTGTACAATTGATAATTTATTTATTACAAGACACATTATCAAAGAATATGGAAAACAGGCATACAGAGCTTCAAAGATGCATCGGATTAGTGCGCTGGTGCCAGGCGTAATGGCAAAAACAGGAATGGAAACAGCAGAAATTATAAAGGGAGTAATAAAAGAGACAACACCAAACATAGTTATAGTAATAGATGCACTTGCAGCAAGGAGCACAAAAAGACTCAATCGAACAGTGCAGATAACAGATACTGGCATTCATCCTGGTTCCGGAGTAGGCAATCATAGGAATGCACTCACAGAGGAAACGTTGGGAGTACCTGTGATAGCAATAGGTATTCCTGTGGTGGTGGATGCAGGAACCATTGTCTCAGATGCATTAGAAAAGTTGTCGGAGGAATATGATGGTGGAAAGGCTTCGCTTGATTATTTTAGGAATAGTACAGATACACAGCTTCATAATATGTATGTGACAACAAAAAATATTGATGAGACAACAAAAAGACTTAGCTTTACTCTATCAGAGGCGCTCAATATGGCGTTAGATATGGAAAATGGAAAAAATTCCTAAAATACAGAAGAGATATTATTTGGTGAGTATTTGGTTTTGCTTGGAATCATTCCTAAAATACAGAGTATTTAAGCCATAAAAGAGGCAGATTGGAGTTTGTGTGTGAATATAGGAAATAAGATTAAAAAACGTTGGATTTTTATATTTGTTTTTCTGCTGATTTCAGCACAACTTTTCCTACGTGCCGTCTATGAGATAGAAAATAATGAATCAATTGGGGAAAAAATATACAGCTTGGCAATAAAAAATGGAGTGGAAATCTACAATCCGTATATGCTTTATCTGAATGGCGAATGGGAAGGTGGTGACTTTGCAGATGCATTATGGCATTGCTTTTATAAGGATATGCCTCTGCAAATGTGTACGCTTGAACAATCAGACAGTGGCAATTATCTGACGACATATATGCAGCCGTCATCAAAAGAACCTTTGATAGCAGAAGACGAGTTTACAGCACAGTTGATTCGAGAAAATGAACTTGCAAATAGTCAGAAGGAAGAAGAAATAAAGAATTCGCAGCAGGAGCTTGAACAGGCTGTACTGTCAGAAAATACGATGGCAACCGGGGTGTTTGTACCTGTACAGGCACCAGTTGCTGTATATTCTGAGCAACAGCTCAAAACACCTGGATTTATCAGAGATACGTTTTATTCAGTCGATGCAACTACCAATATCAGAGAAGATCAGATACAATATGACACACTTATGGGATTTGATGCTGGCATAAAACAAGATAATAGCAAAGTACAAATACTTGTTTATCATACACATTCCCAAGAGGCTTACATAGATTCTGTAAAAAGTGACGCATCTACATCTATTGTTGGTGTTGGTGAACATTTATGTGATATTCTCAGGACACAATATGGGTTTAATGTATTGCATCATACAGGGCAATATGATGTAGAAAGCAGAGATTACGCATATTCAAATGCGATGAAAGGTTTGGAACAGGTACTTGCAGAAAATCCAACAATAGAAGTCATCATTGATCTTCACCGAGATGAAACAAATGCAGATACAAAACTTGTTACAACAGTGCAAAATAAAACAATGGCAAAATTTATGTTCTTTAATGGGTTATGTTATACAAATGAATTAGGAGCACTGAATAATTTACCCAATCCATATGTGCAGGATAATTTATCATTCGCTTTTCAGATGCAATTGGCAGCAGAGCAGTATTATCCTGGACTTACCAGACGAATTTATCTAAAAGGATACAGATACAATTTGCATTACAGACCTAAAAGCCTGTTGATAGAGCTGGGATCACAGACAAATACCCTAGAGGAAGCTATGAATTCTTGCGATCCACTGGCACATATTATAGCAATGGTATTAAATCAAGAATAACAAATACAATAGTTACTGAAATAATCATTAAATTATTCAGAATGGTTTACTAAATTTAGTAAAAGATGGTATACTATATACAAAATGTATTTAACAAGAAAAATACAATACGAAAGGAAGGTATTAAGATGGCAGCATTACATTTAACAGAAGCAAATTTTGAACAGGAGGTATTAAACGCAGATATTCCAGTTTTAGTAGATTTTTGGGCTCCTTGGTGCGGTCCCTGCAAAATGTTATCACCTGTAATCGATGAAATAGCCGATGAGGTTACAGATGTAAAAATTTGTAAAGTGAATACAGACGAGGCGGATACCATTGCATTCCGATATAATGTTATGTCAATTCCGACACTGATTTTATTTAAAAATGGTGAAGTTTCGGCAACATCTGTCGGTGCAAAACCAAAATCAGAAGTTTTGAATTTTATCAGGTCATAATACAGATGGATTTAATCAAAGAGAAGATAAATAGTTTTAATTTGACAAAGGCATTTAAGATAGCTCTAGCAGCAGTATTGTCAATATTGACAGCAGATTTGCTAGGGCTAAAATATGCCGTAACAGCCGGACTTATTACAGTGCTGAGCATTCAAAACACAAAGCGAGAAACACTAAGAACTGCCAGAAACAGAGGTCTGGCTTTTTTGTGTGCATTAATCATTGCTTTTTTATGTTTTCAGCTCTTTGGATTTTCAATTACAGCATTTATTGTATATCTATTTTTGTTCGCCAGTGTTTGTCTTACCGCAAGGTGGGGCGAGGCGATTGCAATGGATTCTGTTCTTATTTCGCATTTTCTGGCAGAGCAAAGCTTTCATATAGAATGGATAATCAATGAAGTATTATTATTTTTAATTGGTGTCTTTTTTGGCATTTTAATCAATCTTCATCTTAGAAAAAGAGGGGATGAATTTGAGAGACTTTCTCGGCAGGTCGATGAGGAAATTAAGGGAATTATTCATAGAATGGCTGAAAATCTTAGACGTGAAGATAAAACTGGATACCATTCAGACTGCTTTGTACGGCTTGAAGATAAAATAAAAGATGCAAAAGAATGTGCACTCAGAAATTGGAATAATACATTTTTTAACCAATCCTCCTATGAACTTGATTATATTAGAATGAGGGAAAATCAAAGCAGAGTTCTCGTAAATATCTATAAAAGCATTATTAGGATAAACGGGCTTCCTGTACAAACAATAAAAGTAGCGGAGTTTTTTGAGAGCATTGAAGCACAATATCATAGAGATAATGATGTAGCAGAACTTCTAAATGTATTGGAAGAAATGCTTTTGGGGATGAAATATGAAACACTTCCAATAAGCAGAGAGGAATTTGAGGCAAGAGCAATATTATTTTATATATTAAAAGAACTAGATGAATTTTTACTGCTGAAAAACCGATTTGTTCAGAATTATATGTGAAATATCTCTCTAAATAAAAAAGATGAAAAAAATTAAAATTTGTTGTTGACAGATAAAAAATGTCGTGGTAAGATGAAATACGTCGCTGAGGTAAACAAAAAATCAGCAACAAAAATTAAAAAATATTTTAAAAAAGTGCTTGACAATGTTAAACAACTTGTGATAAGATGAACAAGCTGTCGCACATGAGACAAGCAAACAAAAAGTAAAAGAACCTTGACAAATAAACAGTAATGCAACCCTGAAAATTCTAAAAGAGAAAGACATGAAAATGTCAAAGAATTATTCAGAGAACAAAAACCTTTAAGAAGTAAAGTATCGATAAGATGCAACGGATAAGGAAAGAAGGAGAGGAAACCTGAGGAAGTGATTCTGAAGGAAGAGACTCCAAAAGCCAGAAGAAACTGGCGGGATTAAATGAGATTAAACATGAGAGTTTGATCCTGGCTCAGGATGAACGCTGGCGGCGTGCCTAACA
>OFGR01001159.1_pt1 | contig 22456 bp, 19 predicted proteins | sample 1521811 | NCBI WGS metagenome assembly OFGR01 (sample SAMEA3504098, study PRJEB24116) | mouse gut metagenome | biome: mouse gut; feature: mouse-associated habitat; material: faeces | place: Denmark | collected 2011
TATCACATATTTCTGATAGAAAACAGCAAAAGAATAATGAGAAATACCTTCGAGAGTGCGGAATAAAATTTGAAGATGAGTTAAAAAGGATTGCATTAAAATATCTTTTTGTATCCTCACAGGTAATGCTGATATATGGTGCGGCGGGAACAGGTAAGACAACTCTGATAAAGTATATTTCTCAAATGATGAGTCAATCAAAAAAATTGTTTCTGACAAAAACACATACTGCATTGCAAAATTTGCAGAGGATAGTATGTGATGATGGAAGTAATGTACAGTTTTTTAGCATAGATAGTGTGATCAAAAGTAATGAATCTTTAGAGTTTGATATTGTATTTGTTGACGAATGCAGCACGATTGATAATCGAACAATAAAAGCTCTTCTCGAAAAAATGAATAAAGGAATTAAACTTGTTTTATCTGGAGATATATATCAGATTGAATCAATTGACTTTGGAAATTGGTTCTACTATGCAAAGGATATTATTAAAGGTAAAGGAGCCAGTATTGAACTTTTACATACTTGGAGAACGGATAAGGAGGATTTAAACAATTTATGGGATGAGGTTCGTGGAAAAAGACCTATTATTACTGAAAAATTGTCAATGGAGGGACCATTTTCTGAAGATTTGGGTAAAGGTATATTTGATCTAGAAGATGATGAGGTTGTATTGTGTTTAAATTACGATGGAAAATTTGGTCTTAATAATATGAATCAATATTTCCAAAACGCAAACACAAAAAGCAAAGCATTTTCATGGGCTGAATGGATTTTTAAAATTGGAGATAGAATTATTTTCTTAGATACCAGGCGTTCATCATTGTTATACAATAATTTAAAGGGAACAATAGAGAATATAGTAAAAACTACCTCGTCAATCATATTTACAATAGATATAAAAGCTTATTTGACAGAAGAACAATGTAAGGATGAATCTTTTGAGTATATTGCCAATATCGATGACGGAACAAGGATAAGATTAGAGGTTATTGCCTGGGATGATGAATTACCAGAGGAAGATAGAATCAAAACAGTGATACCGTTTCAGATTGCTTATGCAATTTCAATTCATAAAGCACAGGGGTTGGAATATAAATCGGTTAAGGTTGTTATTCCGTCTAGTAATGCAGAAAGAATAACACATGCCATATTTTATACGGCCATAACACGTGCAAAAGAAAAGTTGAAGATTTTTTGGAGTGCTGAAACGATGGATGCAATTGTAAAGAGCTTTACAGAACAAAAGGTAGAACATAGAACACTTCGATTAATTAAGGACAAATTGATAGGTGAGGGCAAGTGTGAGGAGAAAAGGAGTTGATAGTACTATGAAGCGAACACATCCATTCAGGAAGATTATAGCAACTCTGTTGATTATGCAGCACTGACATTTGGTATTTTGGTTGGAGTGAAAGTATATCGGATGTATGAGAATGCCATATCTCAGCAGAGAATCATCGATTCATGAGACACTCCGGGTTTGATCCGATTGCCATCGGCCGTGCCGCACTGGGCGTAAGGCAGGAGGGCAGACAGGACACAAAGGAACAACGCGTACAAAAGCAGAAGTCGGGATCTTATCTCACGGTCATGAGAATGCGTAAAAACCCTGAAAAGGAGAAAAATGGAGATCTTTGAAAATATCAAGATCTTATTTATAGGTACACCGGCTATTTTTTAGCCGGTGCATTGCCAGTTGTCCAGCCGGAAGGGTGAATAGTTACGGGGATAGAGCAGGATTTCCAAAGGCGGAAAAATATGAACACGATATGATTCCGCAGATTCATTGACAATCCCACAAGTTTCCTGTATTATGAAATTTAATTAAACAAGATTAATTAAACATAGTTAGATTTATTGGAAAGAGGGAAATATATGGCTAAGGATGTGACTTTGGCAGATATAGCGGCAAAAGTCGGAGTAAGTAATGTTGCAGTTTCCAAGGCTTTGTCAGGAAAACCAGGAGTAAGTGATGAACTTAGGATCAGGATCAAACAAGTAGCCGACCGTATGGGGTATACGGCAAGTCAATCGAGTAAGGCGGCAGTTACAGAAACAGGGAACATAGGAGTGATCATTCCTGAGAATTATTATGGATATTCGATCTCGTTCTACGGACAGTTGTATGAGAAGGTTGTAAAAGCTCTGTATGATAACAAATATTATGGGATTCTGGAACTGCTCCACAAAGAGGATGAACAGGAAATGAATATTCCCAAAGTATTACGGGATGGAAAAGTTGACGGATTGATCTTTATGGGGCAGATGGATGAGAACTACATCCGTAAGATGGTCGAACAGTCAGAGCTTCCGGTCTTTTTTCTCGATACTTATATGCCGTCCGTCGCACTTGATACGGTGATTTCTGACGGATATTACGGGACCTATCTGCTGACAGACTATTTGATCAGGAATGGACACAGAAAGATCGGGTTCGTCGGAAACATAGAGGCCACAGACAGCATTGCAGACCGGTTTTGGGGATATCGGAAAGCCCTGAGGGAAAACCATATAGAGTTCGAAAGCAAGTGGGAAATTTCCGACCGCAGTCAGTACGGAAAAGTCGGCGATAAGATATTATACGGAAGAAAAGAGCTGGACGCCTATGTATGCAACTGTGATTATACGGCGCAGATTGTAATCCAGGATTTGGAGGAGATGGGGTATTCTGTTCCGGAGGATGTGTCTGTGGTTGGGTTTGATGATTTTCTTCCGGTTGGAGGGGGAATGGATGCAGACAGGATTACGTCGTACAGTGTCAACATGGAACAGATGGCTGAGGCTTGCGTGAAATCCCTGATCAAGAAGATGAAGCACCAGAAATATGTAGAGGGAGTTCAGATTGTAACTGGTAAAATAGTTGAAAAGAAGACGGTGAGGAGCCGTAGTATTGCAGAATAATTGAAGAGAAGGCTGTAGTGATCCGAGGCTGCTGCGAAATATAAACTATATTTCGCAGCAGCCTGTTTTTTTGCGGATTTTACTCTCTGATGAAGATATTTGACCGAAGTTAAATTAACAAATTAATAAATTTATTAACTAAGAATTAGTTTAATATACTATGAAAAAAGTGAATAATAAGGGCAATATACACAAAAAATACAATGTAAAATTGTGTAATATGGCAGAAATGAATCAAGGAAGTAAAAACATATTGACCAATAAAATTAATTGATGTATAGTTAAATTAATCTAAAAAGATTAATAAAAATAAATAAACTTCATATGATAATTGGGATATACAGCGCAGAACAGGAGGAAGAGGAAAGCGTTAAAAACAGGTGTCTTTCCGTCACAAGATATTAAGGCATTGCAGCCTTAAAATAAAAATAAAAGGAGAGAAAGTATGAAAAACAAAGTTTTAAAAAGGATGCTTCCGGCATCACTGGCGGCGGTAATGATCATGTCATTAGGCGCTTGCGGACAAAAAAAGCAGGTGGAAAAGCAGGAGATGGATGTGACGATCGATCAGATCACGTTGGGAGAGGATTACACAGATATCGAGGCAGATCTTAAGTTCCTGACGCATAAGACGGACGTTGTGGATACTACTTTTCAGGGATACATCGAAGAATTCCAGAAAATGTATCCAAATGTCAATATCGAATATGAAGGGATCACGGCATATGCAGACGACATCACAACTCGTCTTACCACAGGGGACTGGGGAGATATCTGTATGATTCCGACGACAGTTGACAAAGATGAATTGGGAAATTATTTTACAGTGCTGGGTGAGAAAGCAACGCTTGCAAAAACCTATGAAGAAAACATGCTGAACAGTTATTCATACCAGGATACGGTATATGGTCTTCCTTCTATGGCAAACGTCCAGGGTGTGATCTATAACAAGAAGGTATTCGAGGATGCAGGTGTGAAAGAACTGCCGAAAACACCGGATGAGTTCCTGGAGGCGCTTCAGGCGATCAAGGATAAGACGGATGCGATCCCGTTATATACTAACTTTGCCGCAAGCTGGACCATGACGGCATGGGATGCATTAATTGACGGCGGCGCGACAGGAGATCCGGATTTTGCGAATACAGGACTGACAAAAGGCAAGGATCCGTTCGCGGACAGAGGAGACGGAACCGGTCCGTATGCAGTGTATAATACGCTTTATGAGGCGGTAAAGAGAGGCCTTACAGAAGAAGATCCGACCACCACAGATTGGGAAGGAAGCAAAGGAAAGCTGAATAATGGTGAAATCGGGTGCATGGTACTAGGTTCATGGTCTGTTGTGCAGATGCAGCAGGCGGGAGAACATGCAGATGATATTGGTTACATGGCATTCCCGATTACGGTTGACGGAAAACAGTATGCGGCGGCGGGTCCTGATTATAACTATGGTATTAACTGCAACAGCTCTAAGGATAATCAGATTGCAGCGATGTGTTACATAAAGTGGCTGGTAGAGGAATCTGGATTTGCGCAGGGAGAGGGAGGACTTTCCGTAGTGATCGGCGATGAATATCCGGAGGCTTTGAAAGCATTGGACGGAGTTGAGCTTGTGGTAAATAATCCGGCAGAAGAAGGAGAAGAGAATCTTTTTAATGATGTAAACAATGATTCTGAACTTGGAGTAAATGTATCAGGTGCGATCGCGACAGAGGTTGTAGAGGAAGCAGTATCGGGTACAAAGACAATGGAAGAAATGGCAGACGAATGGAATGAGAAGTGGACGGCAGCCCAGGAGTCAAACGGAGTAGAATACTAGAGGAAGAAGCGGGGGAAGAGGTCAGCCATTCCCCCGCAGGAAAGGAGTGGGATCGATGAAGGAAAAGAAGAGCCTGAAAGCCTGGGTACAGTCGGGCAAGGTAAACCGGAAACTCTGCATCTTTGCATTTATGTTAGTGCCGGTAGCGTTGCTCGTTATTTTTACCTATATACCGTTTTTCAAGATGATCGGATTCAGTTTTTATGATATGAAATATATCGGTGACAGAGAATTTGTAGGATTGCAGAACTATATAGAAGTATTTACGAGAAAAGATTGTTTTCAGGCGTTAAAGCTGAGCTTGTATTATATCGTGGCATCCTTTGTACAGCTCGCGCTTGCGTTATATTTTGCATCCGTCTTAAGCTTCAAAGTAAGGGGAAGCGGAGTGTTCAAAGGACTCATGTTTTTCCCGTATCTGATATGTGGAATTGCGGTAGGATTCATCTTTAAATTTTTCTATACCAGAGGGTTCGTATTTGACACGGTACTCCAGTGGTGCGGATTTAACTTAGAACAGCTTCCTTATTGGCTGAAAGATACAAGTATCAATAATATTTCAGTTGCGGCAACTTCTGTATGGAGGTATATGGGACAGGGAATGGTCATGTTTATCGGTGCGATCATGTCGGTAGACGCGTCCCTTTATGAGGCCGGCGACATTGACGGGGCAAATAGTTTCCAGAAATTTATATACATCATCCTGCCCAATATTAAGACCATTATCGTGTTGAATATGATTCTTTCGATCACCGGCTCCTTAAGCGTATTTGAACCTCCATATGTTATTACAGGCGGTGATTTTGGAACAGGAACTTATTTTGTAATTATGAACAAGCTGGCGCATGAGAGCCAGAAGGTAGGCCTTGCATCTGCGATGGCAGTCGTATTGCTGATACTGATCATGATCGCAACGCTGATACAAAAGGGAATTGAGAAATATTACTTTGGCGTCGGTGATACGGAATCAATCCGGGAGATCAGAAAACGTAAGAAACGTATGGCGATGGCGGAAAAAGGAGGTACACGGTAATGTTAAAAGCAAAGAGATCGATAATAGCAGTTTTAAAGTATATTACTCTGATTTTTGGCGCATTTGTGTCTGTGCTTCCTATTGTAGTCTGCGTAATTACTGCATTTAAGACGCCGGAAGAGTATGCGTCCACGAATGTTATGACACTTCCGCAGAGCTGGGCTTATTTTGAAAACTTTATACAGGCTTGGTCCCAGGCAAATATGGGAGTCGCGTTCAGAAATTCAATCATTATCCTGGTATGCGTATTGGCAGGCTCTATTATGACCGGCTCCATGCTGGCATATGTACTGAGCCGTTTTAAATTCAAGGGGAATGGACTGGTAAGGAATATGTTCCTGTTTGCGTCATTGCTGCCGGGTATCGCGATGCAGGTATCTGTATATCAGATCATGTACAGCCTGGGATGGATTAACTTTTTGCCGGGATACATCATTATGATGTGCGGAACAGACATTATATCCATCTATATCTTTATTCAGTTTTTTGAAAATATTCCGGACTCGCTTGATGAGTCGGCGATCATGGATGGATGTACCTACTTTGGCGTGTTCTTTCGGATCCTGTTCCCGCTGTTAAAACCGGCGATCGTTACGGTAATGATTCTGAAAGGCGTTGGGGTTTACAACGAATATTATACGGCGAACCTGTATCTGCAAGATAAGAACAGACTGGTTACGGTTGCCACTTCCCTGTTCAAGTTTACGGGACCGCTTGGAAATCAGTACAATTATATCTGTGCAGGAGTAATTATTACAATGGTGCCTGCCCTGATCGTATTCATTCTCTGCCAGAAGCAGATCTACGGCGGACTGGCGGCAGGGGCTGTGAAGGGTTAGATGATATCAGGACAAAATGAAGGAGATTAATATGAACAATGTTAAGATAATAGGGGAGGCAGTTCCGAATATGCCATGGCAGGAACGGCCTTTGGATGAGAGAAGCGGGATGCCGTTATGGCGGTATAGCGACAATCCTGTGATCGGACGTAATCCGGCAAAAGGAGTGGCGCGTATCTTCAACAGTGCAGTGATGCCTTACGAAGGAGAATTTATCGGTGTATTCCGGGGCGAGCAGACCAACGGGATCCCATATATCTATCTTGGAAGGAGCAAGGATGGCGTTTGCTGGGAGTTTGATAAAGAAAAGATTCCGTTTCAGGATGAAGCGGGAAATGACTTTATGCCGAAATATGCGTATGATCCAAGACTGGTAAAAGTGGAAGATACTTATTATATAATCTGGTGCCAGGACTTTTACGGTGCGTCCATAGGCGTTGCCGGGACACAGGATTTTAAAACATTTACCAGAATTGAGAATCCGTTTCTTCCGTTTAACAGAAATGCCGTGCTGTTTCCAAGAAAGGTGAACGGCAAGTTCCTGATGCTGTCGCGGCCAAGCGACAGCGGGCATACGCCTTTTGGGGATATCTTCATCTCGGAAAGCGCAGATATGGTGTACTGGGGAAAGCATCGGCATGTGATGGGAAAAGGCGAAGAGTGGTGGCAGAATGTCAAGATCGGCGGCGGCGCGGCGCCGATTGAGACCAGCGAGGGGTGGCTTTTGTTCTACCACGGTGTGACCGAAACCTGTAATGGTTATGTGTATAGTATTGGCGGAGCGATCCTGGATATTGAGCAGCCGTCTGTGGTGAAATACCGTTGCAGCACATTTCTTCTGACGCCGGAGGAATGGTATGAGGAGCGCGGATTCGTGCCGAACGTGACCTTCCCCTGCGCAACGATCCATGATTCGAAGAGCGGCAGGATCGCAATTTATTACGGCGCGGCAGATACTTATGTAGGCATGGCATTTACGGAAGTGAATGAAGTTGTGGCATATATCAAAGAAAATAGTGTTGTTACGGAAACGGATACGGAGCCGGGAATAAGATAGAGGGAACGGATAACAGATTTGGAGGAAAGTTCATGCTGAGAGCAGAAGTAACAAAGCATTTGCAGGTGGATATCATACCATTCTGGCAGGGCATGGAAGACAAGGAGTTCGGAGGGTTCTACGGTTATATGGGGTATGACCTGAAACTGAATAAAGAGGCGGTAAAGGGTTGTATCTTAAACAGCAGGATCCTGTGGTTTTTCTCGAATGCTTATCTGGTATTAGGGAGAAAAGAGCTCCTTGAAAGTGCAGGATGTGCATTTCGCTTTTTAAAAGAGCATTGCCTGGACCGGGAATACGGCGGCGTATTCTGGTCGCTTACATACAAGGGGGAGCCGGAGGATACCACGAAGCATACTTATAATCAGGCGTTTGCGATCTATGCCTTGTCGTCCTATTATGACGCATCGAAAGATGAAGAAGCAATAGAAACCGCATGGGGACTGTATCATCTGATCGAAGAAAAGTGTACGGATGAGTATGGCTATATGGAAGCTTTTGAGAGAGATTTCCATCCGGCAGATAACGATAAGCTTTCGGAAAACGGCGTGATGGCTGAAAAGACCATGAATACACTACTGCATGTATTTGAAGCCTACACAGAGTTGTATCGTGTAACAGGGAACGAATGTGTGGCAGACAGGCTTCGCCATATGCTGGAGCTGATTGCTGATAAAGTCTATAACCAGAGATTGGGGCGTCAGGAGGTGTTCTTTGACAGGACATGGAATACGCTGATCGACCTTTATTCATATGGACATGATATTGAGGCCGCATGGCTGATCGACCGGGGGTTAGAGATCCTGAAGGACAGCTCTTACACAGAAAAGCTGGGGCCGATCACAAGAACCATTACAGAGAACATTTACGATCGGGCATATATAGACCATTCCCTGGTAAATGAGGCGGAGAATGGAGTTGTAGATACAACTCGTGTCTGGTGGGTACAGGCAGAAGCAGTGGTGGGATTTTTGAACGGTTATCAGAAAATGCCGCAGGAACGAAAGTTTCTGGAGGCAGCAGAAGACATCTGGCGATATATCAGAGATTGGATGATTGATAAAAGGCAGGGTTCGGAGTGGTTCTCGGAATTGGACAAAGACAGGAATCCGTCTGATAAGCCGATCGTAGAGCCGTGGAAGTGCCCGTATCACAATGGGAGAATGTGTTTTGAGGTAATAAGGAGGCTTGAAGATGCTTCATAGACAGTATTATGCAGAACAAGAGAAGGTGGAGCGGCTGATCTCAAGAAAAAATCAGAAAAGCGGCTTTTATAATGGAATATATGACAGATACGAGTATCCGGTGCTGACAAGAGAGTTTGTGCCGGTGCATTGGAGATATGATCTGGATGACGAGACGAATCCGTATTTTATGGAGCGGTTGGGAGTCAATGCGGTGATGAACTCCGGAGCGATATACCTGAATGGAAAATATTATCTCGTGGTGCGCGTGGAAGGAAATGACAGGAAATCCTTTTTCGCGGTGGCGGAGAGTGATACGGGGATTGATAATTTCCATTTCTGGGACTATCCGGTAGTGCTGCCGGATATCTGCCCCGAAGAAACGAATGTATACGATATGCGGCTTACACAGCATGAGGATGGATGGATCTATGGATTGTTCTGCTCGGAGAGTAAGGATGAAGAAAATCCGGATCTGTCTGCGGCAGTGGCGGCGGCAGGGATCGTCAGGACGAAGGATTTAAAAACATGGGAACGGCTTCCTAACTTAAAGACGTTAAACTCTCCCCAACAGAGGAATGTGGCGCTCCATCCGGAATTTGTGGATGGGAAATACGCATTCTATACAAGACCGATGGATGGGTTTATTGAAACCGGCAGCGGCGGCGGGATAGGATTTGGGTTATGCGAGGATATCTGCCATGCAGTGATTGATGAAGAGCGGATTATCAGCAGGCGGATCTACCATACCCTCACAGAGTCGAAGAACGGAGCCGGAGCGCCTCCGATCAAAGGAAAGAAATGCTGGATCCATATTGCCCACGGCGTGCGCAATACAGCGGCAGGGCTTCGCTATGTGCTGTATGTGTTTGGAACGGATCTTGAGGAACCGTCCAGAGTTATTGCAGAGCCGTCCGGTGTTTTTCTTGTTCCGCTTGGGAATGAAAGAGTCGGCGACGTATCTAATGTAGTGTTTACAAACGGTGCGGTTGCGAGAGAAAACGGCGATGTATATATATACTATGCCTCCTGTGATACCAGGATGCATGTGGCGTCGACAACCGTAGATAAATTAGAAGATTATCTCTTTGGAACGCCAAAGGATCCGCTTCGGTCAGCAGATTGTGTAAGACAGAGATGTGAACTGATCGGACAGAATCTAGAACTTTTGAAGCGGTAAAATAGTTCTGCCTGTGCGGTTGGAAGGTGGTTCAAGGGACGGAAGTTTTGCTGTTCCCTTCCTGTGCACTGGAAATAGATTTTCGACCGTACAGGTGGAAATAGTTCTTCATATATGGATGCGCCCGCAAAATAAAAAAATCAGAGGAGGGACAGACTGGATATGAAAAAGTATCTGAGGGACATAAAGGAAAAGACCTCCGGTATGACAAGGAGAGAAACATGCTCTTATATATGGTCTTATTATTGGTATCATATAATGATATTTATTTCTGTCATTGCTCTGATTCTTTTATTTGCGGCGCATTATGGGCTGGGAAATAAAAAGCCCTTATTTACCTGTCTTATGATCAATCAGGGGCTGGATGAGGCAAGGGATCTGAGGATCCGTGATGAATTTGCGCAAAGAGCGGACCTGCCGAGAGAAAGGGTGGTGATTGATTCGGATTATAATTTTTCTTACGGCCAGTTTCGGCTGGAGGGGACGAATGAAAGCTCTTATGAGAAATTCTTTTTTCAATGGCGAAACCAGGAGATTGATGCAGTGATCTTGTCGGAGAGCTTCTATAAGCATTGCAGAGAAATGGGAGGGGATTTCCGGGTATTGGCAAATGAGATGTCAGAGGGGACAGGAAATAGATTACAGGCATATATGGACGAAGGGGAATGCAGGGCGGTGGTTCTTGGGACGGATTTATATACGAAAAAGATTACAGGAAAAGAAGATGAGAAGCTTTTGCTGGCGTTCCCGGAGTATGGAAACAGCTCGGAAAGCAGCTTGAAGGAGAGTCGAATATTTTTAGAATATGCGTGTGAAAAATTGCAAGAAGAGACGGGAGGTGGTATTCTTGAAGAAAATTTCAATTGAGCATCCGTTTTTTGAGTTTATGGGCAGCCTTGGCGACTGGATGATCCTGAATGTTTTATTTGTGGTTACGTGTCTGCCTGTTATCACGATCGGAACATCGCTTACGGCTATCTATCAGGTGTCTTTAAGGCGTATCAGGAAAGAAAGCCGGTATGCGGCAAAAGAGTATATCCAGGCGTTCAGGCAAGAATGGAAGGACAGCACGAAACTGTGGATGATATTTTTATGTACGGGCGGGATCCTGCTGTTTGACGTTTTGTATGGGAAGAATCTTCCGGGGATATGGAACATTGCAATTGGATGCCTTGTGGTTTTGTGGATGTTTTCATTCACTTATGCATTTCCTTTGCAGGCGAGATTTAAGAACAGCATTAAAAATACGATCATCAATGCGTTTTACCTTGCATTTCGTAATCTGCCGGTTACGCTCCTCATGGCGGCGCTTAACTGCATTCCGGTTATATGCGCTGCGTTGGGGGAATTTGTGGTGATGGCTTCGATGCCTGTATTCTGTATCATTGGATTTGCACTGATCACCTGGCTTAACAGTCTCTTCCTGACCGTTATTTTTGATAAATTTATATACGATGGAGGAAAGAATCGTGTGGGTTAAAATGAATGATGAGAGATTATCCTACAGTGGAAGAATCGACTGGAGTGAAGGGGAATGTCCGGTCTTTATTTATCCGTGTACATGGGTGAAGCTGCGTTTTACAGGGGATCGGCTGAAGCTCCATATAGAGAATCATCGGGCATACTGGGATAATTATTTGGGCTGTATTCTGGATGGAAAGCAGTTGTCCCTGGCGCTTCCCAAAGAGGGAAGGGGGGTTCTTACGGTTCCGGTTGAGCAGGAAGAGAAGACGGAGCATGAGGCGCTTATCTTTAAAAGGCAGGATGCCTGCCATGAGGTAAAGTTCTTTGGGATAGAACTTGCAGATGGAGCCAGGGTGTTTAAAACGCCTGAGAAGCCGGCAAGAAGAATTGAGGTATACGGAGATTCCGTATCGGCAGGCGAGGTGTCAGAAGCTGTGGAATACACAGGATGCGAGGATCCTAAGCATAATGGAGAATACTCTAATAGCTGGTATTCTTATGCCTGGATGACAGCCAGAAAATTAAACGCGGAGATCCATGATATTGCCCAGGGCGGGATAGCGCTCATAGATGGTACGGGATGGTTCCACGCTCCGGACTACATAGGGATGGAGACGGCGTGGGATAAGATCCGCTATAATCCGGAATTGGGAAAGACTTTGGACTGGGACTTTGGGAAGTATGATCCGCAGCTTATCATCGTTGCAATCGGACAGAATGACAGTAATCCGGAAGATTACATGAAAGAGGATTTTCATGGGGAAAAAGCAGAAAAATGGAGACGGCATTATAAGGGGTTCCTGAATCAGCTTAGAACGATATATCCGTCGGCTTATATTGTCTGCTGTACGACACTTCTGCGCCATGACAAGGCATGGGATCAGGCGATCGGGCAGGCAGTGGAAGAATTGCAGGATGAGAGGATCACACGATATCTGTTTGGACGGAACGGAGACGGGACGCCGGGGCATCTCAGGATAGCAGAGGCGGAAGAAATGGCGGATGAACTCGCGGCGTATATTGAAGATCTTAACATAGAAGGATGGGAGTAAGAAGGAAGAAGAAGGAAGTAAGAAGGATGAAACAAGTTGATTTGACAAGATTAAAAAATTGTATGCGCAGAGCCATGAAAGGAGAGAAGCTGACGATCGGGTTTTTCGGTGGTTCGATCACACAGGGATGTTTGGCGGCAGAGCATGAGAGGGCGTATTCTTACCGTGTGTTTCAGTGGTGGAAGGATACATTTCCCCAGGCGGAGATTTCTTATGTGAATGGAGGGATCGGAGGAACGACTTCGTATTTTGGGGTTTCGAGGATATGGCAGGATCTGCTGATGTATCAGCCGGATGTGGTTGCGGTGGATTTCAGCGTCAATGACAGAGAAGGACAGGAAGCGTTCTTTCAGGAAACCTATGAAGGAGTGATACGGAGGATCCTGACCTGTCAGTCAAAACCGGCAGTGATAATTCTGAATCATGTAAATTACGATTCAGGAAGCAATCTTCAAGCATGTCATAATGAAGTTGGAGACTGGTATGGTATTCCTCATGTCAGCATGAAAGATACGCTGTACCAAAGGATGAAAGAAGGCGTGTATCAGAAAGAGGAACTGACACCGGACGGGCTGCATCCCAGTGATAAGGGACATGAGCTGGCAGCCGGTGAGATCATCTCTTTCCTCTGTAAAGTAAAAGGAGATATGGGAAAGGAAGATGAGGAAAAAGCATTTCCAGAACCGATGACGGCAAATGCATACGAACATGCCAGAAGGCTTACGGTGCGGGAGGTCTTGCCTGAACTTTCGGGATTTCGGATTGATACGGACGAGAAAACAGGGCATCTGGATATTTTTAAGAACGGATGGATCGGCAAAATGCCGGGAGACCGGATCGTGTTTGAAGAGGAGGCAGCCTGTATCGGAATACAGTTCCGGCAGTCGGTAGAACGTCCGGCTCTGCGGGCGAAGCTGATACTGGACGGGGACGAGGAACATGCCTGGATACTGGACGGTAATTTTGATGAGGATTGGGGAGACTGCGCACAGCTGGTTTCGATTCTCCATCATGGAGAGCAAAAAAAACACCGTATTGAGATAGAGGTTCTGGATGATGCGTTGGAGGATGCGACGCCGTTTTACCTGATGTCGCTGATTCTTTCCTGATTTTTTAGAAGCTTAAAGGCACCGCGGGAATAAATATATGAGATGAAAATAGGAGGATATTTCAGGTATGGATGCAAGGGAAATCTATGAATTCTGGCTCACAGATTCTTATTTTGACGAGAAAACGAAGGAAGAGCTGAGGGGTATTGCAGAGGATGAAAAGGAGATAGAGGAACGGTTCTACAAGGAGCTGGAGTTTGGAACAGGAGGCCTGCGCGGGATCATTGGCGCAGGTACAAATCGTATGAATATCTATACCGTGCGTAAGGCAACGCAGGGGCTGGCAAATTTTATCATCAGGGAACAAGCGCAGGAAAAGGGTGTGGCGATTGCTTATGATTCCCGGAATATGTCTCCTGAATTTGCAGAGGAAGCGGCTCTGTGCCTTGCGGCGAACGGGATCAGAGCTTATATATTCCCGTCTCTTCGCCCCACGCCGATGCTGTCGTTTGCGCTGCGAAAGCTTGGATGTATTGCAGGGATCGTGGTAACGGCGAGCCATAATCCGCCGGAATATAATGGATATAAAGTCTACTGGGAGGATGGCGCGCAGATTACATTTCCTAAGGATAAGGAGATCATCGGGGAGGTAAAGGGCATCACAGATTATGCACAGGTGAAGACAACGTCGAGGGAGGAGGCGCTAAAGACTGGTTTTTACCAGGTGATCGGTGAGGAAATCGATGATGCGTATATGGAGGAGCTGAAAAAACTGGTCCTGCATCCGGAGATCATCCAGCAAGAAGCAAAAGATCTGAAGATTGTCTATACGCCGCTCCATGGAACGGGAAATATTCCGGTCAGGAGAGTGCTCCGAGAGCTTGGATTTGCCAATGTCTATGTGGTAAAAGAACAGGAATTACCAGACGGCAGCTTCCCGACTGTCTCGTACCCCAATCCGGAAGATAAGAATGCGTTTGCTCTGGCTCTTGGATTGGCGAAAGAGGTGGATGCGGATATCGTACTGGCGACAGATCCGGATGCGGACCGTCTTGGCGTATATGCAAAGGATACAAAGACAGGGGAATATGTAAGCTTTACCGGAAATATGTCCGGGATGCTGATTCTGGAGTACCAGCTTTCACAGAGAAAGGAGCTGGGACTGCTTCCGAAGAACGGAGCCGTTGTCACAACGATCGTGTCCGGCAAGATGGCAAGAGAGGTTGCAAAAGCCTATCAGGTGGAGCTGATCGAGACTCTGACAGGATTCAAATATATCGGAGAACAGATTAAATTCTTCGAGCAGAATCAGGAAAAAGAATATATATTTGGTTATGAGGAGAGCTACGGATGCCTTGTGGGAACTCATGCCCGCGATAAGGATGCGGTCGTGGCGGTGATGGCGCTCTGCGAGGCGGCGGCTTATTACAAGAGCCAGGGAATGACATTGTGTGATAAGATGCAGGAATTGTTTGAGGTATATGGATATTATAAGGAAGATCTGTGTACCGTGACTCTAAAGGGACAGGATGGGGCGAAACAGATCGATGCAATGATGGAAAAGCTTCGTCTGGATGTGCCAAAGAGCATTGGCTGTATGAGAGTGACACAGTTCAGAGATTACAGGGAAGACGTAAAGCTTGATATGGCAAGCGGGAAAAAGACTGGTACCGGGCTCCCGAAATCTAATGTGCTGTATTTTGAACTGGAAAATAGTGCATGGTGCTGTGTGCGTCCGTCCGGCACAGAGCCGAAGATTAAATTCTATGTGGGCGTAAAGGGGAAAAGTGAAGAAGATGCAAAAGCTTTAATGCAGAATATTACAGAAGATGTAACCCGCTGCACCGTCGGTTTGCAGACGCATAGCTGACACGAATATCAAGCACTGTCAAGGTCAGTGTAATGGCGTACAAGGAGGATATGATGGGATTTTCAGAGAATTTTGTGTGGGGCGCGGCAACCAGCGCCTATCAGATAGAGGGCGCGGTAAAGGAAGATGGGAAAGGCGAACATATATGGGATGTGTATGTAAAAGAGCCGGGGCATATATATGGCGGACATAATGGAAACAGCGCATGTGACCATTACCACAGATTTCGTGAAGACGTAAGCATTATGAAGGAAATCGGCATTATGGCTTATCGCTTTTCGATTGATTGGTCAAGAGTCCTGCCGGAAGGTTTTGGCTCTGTGAATGAGAGTGGTATCGCCTTTTATGATTCGTTGATCAATGAGCTGTTGAAAAATGGGATCGAGCCGTATATCACCCTGCATCACTGGGAACTCCCGTATGAGATTTACAAACGGGGAGGCTGGATGAATCCTCAGATCGTTGAGTGGTTTGGAGAATATGCAAGGCTTATTGCCGGGCGGTTCAGCGACAGGGTGACTCATTTCTTTACCCTGAATGAACCGCAGTGCTTTGTCGGCCTGGGGTATTTGACGGGCGATCATGCGCCGGGAATCAAAGCGCCCTTACGAGATACTTTCGAAATGGCACATAATGCGCTGAAGGCGCATGGAAGGGCAGTACAGATGTTACGGCAGTATGGGAAACAAAAGCTGACTGTGGGCTATGCGCCTACCTGCGGGATGTGCTACCCTGAAACAGAGAAGGCGGAAGACATTGAAGCGGCAAGACAGGCGTTGTTTGCCATGAATCAGGATGACAGGAACTGGACATGGAATGTATCCTGGTGGTCAGATCCGGTGCTGCTTGGAAATTATCCGGAAGAAGGGCTTAAGCGGTATGAGCCATACCTGCCCAGAATAACGGACGAGGATATGAAGCTGATAGCAGAGCCGATTGATGTATATGGACAGAATATATACAATGGACGGTGCATCCGCATGGGCAGGGACGGTATGCCAGAAGAAGTGAAACGCTGTGAAGGGTTTCCGAAGACTGCTGTTTTGTGGCCGGTGACGCCGGAAGCTCTTTACTGGGGACCTAGTACACCGAATAATAAGTAACCAGCCATATAACTTGCCTGATTTTCCATCTGCGTCGTTGTTGTCAATCGGCGTAGCGCCCACTACGCCTCATTCCTCCGCCTTGCATATGAAAAATCATTCTGCGTTATATGGCTAGGAACTTATTTTTCGGTGTACTAGATTTTTATATGAGCGGTATCGGAAACCCATATATATAACAGAGAATGGGATGTCCTGCCATGATGTTGTTTCGATAGACGGCAAGGTACATGATCCGAACCGGACGGACTTTTTGGCAAGGTATCTTAAGGAGCTTAAAAGAGCGGCGGGGGAGATTGACTTAAGAGGATATTTCCATTGGTCTCTTATGGATAATTTCGAGTGGGAGAAAGGATATTCGGAGCGATTCGGCCTGGTGTATGTGGATTATCAGACACAGAAAAGAATGAAAAAAGATTCTGCGTACTGGTATCAGGATGTGATCCGAAGTAATGGAGCTGAGTTATGAGTATATTAAAATTAAAACCAAGCTGTAAAGACTATCTTTGGGGCGGCAGCAGACTTGTAGAAGAATATGGAAAAGAGTATGACGGAGAGGTGCTGGCAGAAACGTGGGAGTTATCCTGTCACCCGGACGGGCCGTCTGTGATACGGAATGGGAAATATGCAGGCAGAACGCTGTCAGAATATATTGAGCAGGAAGGAAAAGATGTCCTTGGAACACATTGCAGAAGATTCAGGGATTTCCCGATTCTGACAAAGTTCATTGACGCGAAGGATAATCTATCCATCCAGGTGCATCCTGATAACCGATATGCTTTGAAGAATGAAGGGCAATACGGCAAGACGGAGATGTGGTACGTCATGGATGCCGGAAAGGAAGCATTTTTATATTACGGATTCAAGAAAGAGATCAGCAGGGAAGAGTTTGCAAGACGGATTCAGGAGGATACGCTTCTTGAGGTGCTGAATGCGGTGCCGGTGCAAAAAGGCGATGTATTGTTTATAGAGTCGGGAACGATCCATGCGATCGGAAAGAATATTCTGATCGCGGAGATTCAGCAGAATTCTAATGTAACCTATCGTGTATATGATTATGGCAGAGTCGGAAAAGACGGGAAAAAGAGAGATCTGCATATAGAGAAGGCGCTTGCGGTTACAAACAGGATTCCGATCGTTAAGGATAATAGCAGTTACCCCCATGTGGCAGACTGTGATTACTTTACCGTGGATAAACTGAATTTGGACGGGAAGGTTATGAGGGAGCTTACAGGTGAGGTGTCAGAGGAATCCTTTGCCAGTATCCTGATGCTGGACGGGGAAGGGATCATTGAAAATGAGGGAGAAACTCTGGATTATAAAAAAGGAGACAGTTTTCTTCTGTCGGCAGGGAGCGGGAAATATACGATAAAAGGGACGTGCGACGCCCTGATCACGACGATCCGGGAAAAAGCAGCGCAGGTAAGAGTAGGAATTGCGATAGGCGGAACGGATACCAGGATCGGTCTGATAGATGTCCATCAGCATGTGATAGCAGAACGGATGATAAAAACCAATGCAGAACGTCCGGCAGAAGAAGTGGTTGAAGAGATCGGGAGGACGGTCCTTGCGCTTTTGGAACAGCAGAAGATCCCTATGGATCAATGTGTGGGAGCAGGAATCGGCGTACCGGGTACGGTGGACAGAAAACAGGGAGTTGTCCGCTATTCGAATAATATCAGATGGGAAGATGTAGACATCGTAAAAGAGATGGGAAAATACCTGCCGCTACCTATCTATATTGCGAATGACGCGGACTGCGCGGCTCTAGGCGAGGTCACGGCAGGGGCAGGCAGGGATTATCAGGATGTTATCATGCTTACGCTTGGAACGGGCGTAGGGGGCGGAATTATTCTGGACGGCAATATCTATGAAGGAAAGGGGATCGGCGGAAGCGAACTGGGGCACATGGTGATTGTGGAAGACGGAGAGCAGTGTACCTGCGGAAGAAAAGGCTGTCTGGAAGCGTATGTTTCTGAGACAGCGCTGATCCGGGACGTCAGACGTGCTGTGGGAAAAGAGCTGACGCCGGAGGCGGTCTTTGCAGCGGCGAAGAAGGATGAGGCGGTGAAGGCGGTCGTGGATTCCTATATAAGAAGGCTTGGAACAGGGATCGTGAATATCGTGAATATTTTCCGCCCGCAGCTGGTATTGATTGGCGGCGGCGTTTCTGTTCAGGGGGAAGAGCTTATAAAACCAGTGGAAGAAATTATGAGACAGGGGTGCTTTGGAAAAGAAAAGAGCGAGCTTCCCCAGATTAAAATTGCATCTCTTGGGAACGAGGCGGGGATGATCGGGGCGACTGGTTTGATATGATGGAGGCAATACGAGGAACGCGCCAGGGCTGCGAAAAGGACCAAGATTGACGCAAAGAAAGCGGCTATCCGTCAGGAGGATATAGAACGGGGCGTGTTCTCCTATGTTGCCGATCTGCCCCGCCAAGAACCCCGGAAAGCGACTATGCAAGTCCGGCCTACGCTTTGAGGGAGGGGCAAGAACATGAAAACTGATTTGACCTTTGAGAAAGTAATGGCTGTGTTTCAAGATTTTTTGGAAGAAAGCGGCGCATATGAAATCGTTATGACCTCCCACGGCTATACAACTTTAGAGTGGGATGACCGCTGCATGGAGTGGACAGGCACACAGTTGTGTCCGACCCCGGAGAGCATGGCGGACGCTCTGATTTATGACCTGACCGGTTGGCTGGAATACAAAGCTACATTGGCCCGCCGTGAGCTTACTTATGACGATTTGGCAAGGGTGAGCGTCCAGCGGCAGGCGTATCTTGATAAACTCAAATGACATAATGAAAACGGCAGCACAGGCTAACCACAACTGGCCTCGTGCTGCCGTTTACTCCGGGTGTTCTCTGGCTTTTCGGATGCCCTCTGCGGCCCCCTCCATGATGATAAGCTCTTTTTCGTCCATGCCGTTCAGCATACGGTCAAGGTGTTTCCGGCGTTCGTCCTCTCCGTTGTGCCTGTCCGGGTAGAAAAATTCATCTACGGAAATATCCAAAAGAGTGACGAGTTTGTAAAAGGAGTTGAGGCTGGTGTGCTGGCCCCGGTTTTCAATATACATGATGGAACGGGGGGTGAGGTCTACAAGCTGGGCCAGATGCTCCTGCGTCCAGCCTTTGGCCTTGCGCCTGCGCTTAATTTCTTTGCCCAGGGCGCGACAATCCAGGCGCTTTTCATATTGGTACATTCTCACATCACCCCTATATTATTTTACATTTCGGGATAGAATATGAGAACGAAACAATATTTTATATTTTAGTAGTATTTTATTTCATGTTTATATCGTTGCAAAGGTAAACCAGATGAGGTATAATAAAATCCTCCACCTTAACAGTAACCTATAAAATATAATCAAGCTATGGGGGGTGATAAGTTGCAGGAAAGCAGACTATTTAGAATTTTGTATTATCTATTGGATAAGGGACGTGCTACTGCTCCCGAATTAGCAGAAAAATTTGAAGTGTCTGTTCGCACGATTTATCGTGACGTGGACGTTATGAGTAGTGCGGGTATTCCTATCTATGTTACAACTGGAAGAAACGGCGGAATACAGTTTCTTGATGATTATGTCCTCGATAAATCCTTTTTTTCAGATAGTGAAAAGTTAGAGATATTATCTGGTTTACAAAGTCTATCAGCCGTTCAATACCCAGAGGTGGATACTATTCTGAAAAAAATCGGTGCAGTTTTTCAAACCAGATTAACGGATTGGATTGATGTGGATTTTTCACGTTGGGGTAGTGTTGCAGAAAATGAAAATAGATTGTTTAGACTACTAAAACAAGCTATATTTGAAAACCGCGAAATCACATTTGATTATTACAATTCTTCCAGGGATAGTGGCAAACGAAACGTATATCCGTACAAATTGGTATACAAGGATAAGGCATGGTATCTATACGCTTTTTGTCTGTTAAGGAATGAGAATAGGTTATTTCGTCTTTCAAGAATGAAAAATCTATTTTTAACCGAAGTACATTTTGAACGCAAAACAGATATACATCAATTTCATTCAGTTTTTCCAATGCCAGAGGAAATCGGGGAATTGATAGACTTGGAATTGGAATTTACCTTAGATGTTGGGTATCGGTTATTTGATACGCTGGACGATGCAGCCATTATAGAGCATGAGAACGGATATACTGTTAAGCTCACCCTGCCAGAAAATAATTGGCTTTATGATTTTCTTATGTCATTTGGAGACAGAGTAACAATAATTCAGCCAGAGTCTGTGCGTCAATCATTGAAAGAAAAACATGAGGCCGCAAGAAAGCACCATACAGGAGAATAAAGATATGAATATTAAGAAAGCACTTGAAACGAAAGCCGGTATAGCAAGCGGCATATATCTAAATGACATTGATATTGACCCGCTTACGATCAGGGCAATTATGATAAATGAAGTTGTCCCCGCTGATCCTGTGCAGGATTTTTATGGAGGCCCTGATGCTGATTATCTGAAAACCACTATCCCTCTTTTGCAGAGGGCGGGAGCAGAGGTTACATCCATACAAGACGCATTGCGAATGGGTATCTATATTACAAATGCTGTAAAAACGCCTAAGACAGAATATGCCATCGATAAAAGCAGCATTGAAAAGAGTTTGCCCTATTTGGAAGAGGAGCTTGCTTTATTCCCCAATATAAAGGTTATTATGCTCATGGGTGATGTTGCAAAAAAAGCCTTTAACATGATTACGAAAAAGGCAACAAAGAAAAATGCTATTCCCGCTGTTTCCACCTACAAATTGCGGAGTAGCGAAATCTATTATGAGGGCATTAGAGTTATGCCGTCTTATATAATGACAGGGGGAAACATCCTGATCGAAAAATCAAAAGTAACAATGGCAACCGAGGATATTGCAACTATGTTAGAAATAATCAAGTAAAGCCCATATAAAAATTCTGAAAGCCTGACAACCGTTGTCAGGCTTTTCTTTATATAATATAGAAAAACTTTAAGGGGTAGGGTATGAAAGCAAAAGCATTAAACCAAAACTTTGTACTTTTGATAATAGGGCAGGCTTTATCAATGTTTGGAACCGTCTTACTCAAATTTACTGTGTCTTTGTTGATACTTGATTTAACCAGCTCTGCCGCTTTATTTGGAACAATTACCGCGATAAGTTACCTACCACCTGTTTTTTTATCTCTTATCGCTGGTATTATAGCAGATCGCAATAATAAGAGAAATCTTATGATTGCTTTAGACGGCTTGTATGGTATTATGGCTGTTCTGTTAGTGCTTTCATTATCGTTTTCTAATGTACTTATTTGGATAACGATTATCATGGTGGGATTGGCAGTTGTATCTTCTTTTGAAACTCCTGTCGTACAATCAAGCATACCGCTTATTCAAGAAAAACATCACCTTATACAGTCCAATGCTATCGTAAGTCAAATAAATATGCTTGCTAATCTGATTGGGCCATTATTAGCGGGACTGCTTTATAGCGTAGTCGGAAAGACAACTTTGCAGGGTGTACGAATTATCTTTTGGGGATGTGCCATTTGCTTTTTCTCTGCCGCTATCCTTGAGGCGTTCGTAAAAATACCGAAGATCACATTGACCCCAATTAGCAACCCGTTACACGCAATAAAAAAGGACTTGGGTGAAAGCCTTTATTTCCTAACATCAAAACAAATATATGTATTCAAGGCAATCCTCCTAAATACTGTGTTTGTTTTCTTGATACAGCCCTTAATTACAACAGGCGCACCATTCATAATTCGAGTTGTACTTAATTTAAGCTCTGTGTTAAATGGTCTGTCACAGGCTTTTATGGGAGCAGCCGGACTGATAGGCGGGATAATTGCCGGAATAATTGCTATTACTCCCGAATTAGAACATAGGAAATCTGGCTATGTTGAAAGAAAGCGGAGA
>OFGR01001161.1_pt1 | contig 22438 bp, 25 predicted proteins | sample 1521811 | NCBI WGS metagenome assembly OFGR01 (sample SAMEA3504098, study PRJEB24116) | mouse gut metagenome | biome: mouse gut; feature: mouse-associated habitat; material: faeces | place: Denmark | collected 2011
AAAAGAATAAGTCTGTAAGCTGTTTTTCTTGCTTACAAACTTATTATACGAGGAGCGAAACAGAATGAAAGAAGGTCTTTCCCTGGAAGAAATGGCCGCCGAGATCACCCGGCAGAGTAAGTTAAAAGAAGATTATCTGGTGGATACCAGAAGCCTGCAGATGGAGCCCTATGATTCTCAGGTCTATCTCCACATGTTTGATGGAAAAACCGAACCTGTGGAGCCCATGCAGGTCAATACCATCGCCCATCGGCAGCTGGGAACTCATTTAAAGATTCCCGCATCCTACTATGACCGGATGCTTGCGGAAAAACCGGAGCTTCTTGCTGCCAATGTCAATGCCTGGTTCCAGCATGCCCCGTCTAAACGGCTGCTGCGTACCATGGGCGGCACGGCAAGGGCATTTTTAAGTAACCGCTACCGCCGGATCGATAATCTGGAGATTGCCCAGGCAGTCCTGCCTATTATCGGACGCATGGAAGGCGCACGTTTTGAGAGCTGTCAGATCACGGACAGCCGGATGTATATGAAAGTGGTCAATACCCGCCTGGAAGCGGAGGTTGTGCCGGGAGACATTGTGCAGGCCGGCGTTATCATATCCAACAGCGAAACCGGTATGGGTGCTGTCAATATCCAGCCCCTTGTCTACCGCCTGGTATGCAGCAACGGCATGATCGTCAATGATGCACAGACCCGCCGCAACCACGTGGGCCGGGTCAATGACATGGAGGAAAGCTTCCAGCTCTATTCAGAAAAGACACTGGCCGCCGATGACAAAGCTTTTATCCTGAAGATCCAGGATACCGTCAGGGCCGCCGTGGAGGAGGCACGCTTTTCCCAGGTGGTCGGCATGATGCAGGACGCCGCAAAAGCAGAGATGAACACCAAAGATGTCCCCGGCATTGTGAAGCTGGCCAGCCGGGAATTCCACATCACGGATGATGAGGGAGAAGGAATCCTCCAGCATCTGATTGAAGGAAAAGACCTGACCCTGTACGGGCTTTCCAACGCTGTTACAAGGCACAGCCAGGATGTGGAGAGTTATGACAGGGCCACCCAGCTGGAGAGTATCGGCTATAACATTCTTTCCATGCCGGCCCGCCAGTGGAACCGGATCAACCAGGCAGCCGCTTAATACAGCCAATAAAAAACAATTCAAATCCAAGGAGGAAAACAGTATGTATAACACCCAGAACAACGCTTTGGCAGAACAGGAAAAATTTATGCTCCCGGCAGCCATGCCGGAAGGAGAATTCACCCAGGAGGAACTGGCAGAGGACATGGACGGCCTGCAGATGAGCTTCCCCCGGATCAAGATCCCGGGCGGCGGTGCTCTGATGTTCGAGATCCCCTCCGATGATCCGGAAAATCCGGATTATGCCAAAACCCTGGAAGGGGTCATCCTCTTCAACCATCCCAACAACGCTTACTGGCCGGAAGGCAGCGAGTATGACGATAACTCCAATCCCCTGTGTTCTTCTGTAGATGGAAAGCAGGGGATCGGAGAGCCGGGCGGTTCCTGCGCGGCCTGCGCTTTAAACCAGTTCGGTTCCGCAGCAGAGGGAAACGGGAAAGCCTGCAAGAACATGCGTGTACTTTATCTGCTCCGCAGCGGCGAGTTCATGCCGTTACAGGTAACTCTGCCGCCCACCAGCTTAAAGCCCTTCCGTGAGTTCATGAACCAGTCTTTCATGCTCCGCCGCCGTGCAACCTATGGCAGCGTGGTACAGATCGCACTGAAAAAAATGAGCAACGGAAAGGATGATTACAGCGTTGCCACCTTCCGCCGGCTGTACGATTTCAGCGGCGAGGAGCTGGCACAGATCCGACAGTTTGCAGATGGTTTCAAGACACAGATCCGCATGATGCTCCAGCAGCGTGCAGCCGTCAATGAAACACAGCATGACGATGGCTGCGATTACGGTAACAGCAATGTGGAAGTCCTGCCGGCAGGCGGAGGCGGAAAGTTTAACTACGGACAGCCCCTTGACGGAGAACGTGAAGCCCTGCCCGCATGATCGGATGTAACAGATATGGCCTGATGCCATATGTAACGTATCAAAAGGATTCTCCCGGTTTACTTCCGGGGGAGTCCTTTTCGCATTTAAAGGAGGAAATTTCTATGAAATCTGAAATACCACTAACCCCGGAGCAGCGTTTGTTTGCTGAAGAAAACCATAATCTTGTCTATAAATTCTTAGCAGAAAATCACCTGCCCCGCGATGAATTTTATGATGTAGTCATTTTCGGTTATCTACGTGCAGTTTCCCGCTATTTTAATGAACTGAAATTACAGCAGTATTCATTTGCTACTATTGCATGGCGCAGAATGTCAGCATGTATATCTGACTATAGAAGAAAACAAAGACGCCCCAAGCACAATGCCGATGTAGTTAGTCTGCATATCAAGCCAAACGAAGATAGTTTGGCTTTAGAAGAAACTATAGCCGCACCTAATCCATATATGTGCCAACTGGAGGAACAGCTTCTCCTGCACGACCTGGCAAAACGGGTATCCAGGCAGCAGATGAACATCGTGCATCTGAAATCCTGTGGGTACAATGACCGTGATATCGCTCACAGGCAGAATACTACCATGAAACGTGTCCAGGAACTTCTGGAGGAAATACGAACTGTATTGATGGAGATGTGCTATGAATAATACTAACAATTTTGAATCTTTTTTAGAGAAACGGAATGATATTCTGGATGGTCAGGCGTATCAGCTATTACGACTTTTGACATGTCCTGAAATCGAGCAGACAGAAACACTGTCCGAATTCCTATGGGATATGGCTTTCATTGGCCCGCTACTGGAAACAGCGGAATCTTTACTTCAAAAGGCCGGTTTTTCAACCTGTTATCCGTATTATGGAGAAAATGAAATTCCCTGTATCCATACCAGTCTGTGCCAACATCCGAACTGTCCGTTCCTGACAGATTCTCACATGGATTTTCCCAAAACATCAACTAAGAAACAGAATGGAGGTCAGAAAGAATGAGAAAGAAAAAAGAAGAAAAAAAGAAAGTAATGCTCTGCGGCCAGCTGATCTGCCCTGTTACGATCGGAAAACCTGCCGTCTTTGCGGCCGGAGGGAACCTCTACCGTACCTCCCGTGTTGTGGCGCTGCATAAGCAGACCATGGATGAGATTCATTTTGAGACCATGAACACCCATTACCATTTATCTATGAGCCCTTTTCCGCTGGCGGCCATGAGTCCGCTCCCTGTGAGACTGGCCGCATGTGCATAAATGGACTTTAAGTAACTGTGGCGGCAGTGTTTCACTGTCCGCCTTCATGTTCCGGCCGTAGTTAATCCCAGACTGCGGCCTTTTCTTATGGATATGCTTATGGCATACAGACAGGAGGCATTATGAATATAAAAGAATTTGCAGAGTGTATGAAATCATCCATTTCCAATGCACTGCAGAAGGAAGTCACTATGATAGAACAGCTGAAAATAAACGGCATTTATTCCTATGGAATCCGTATTTCAGAGCCAAATTCCCATACAGGGATCACCATTTCCCTGGAACCCTTTTTCGAGGCATTTCTGGATACAGACAACTGGACGAGAACCGTTGACTATGTTCTCGATTTTTACAAAAAACAGGCTCTGCCAGAATCTCTGGATGCAGAATGGTTTCATGATTTTCATCAGGTCCGGTCAGGGCTGTATTACATTCTTGTAAATTATGAAGCAAATGAAGAACTTCTCCATAAGGTGCCATATACAAGATTTCTGGACCTGGCAAAAATATACTATGTACAGTGTTCCCTTGGGGAATCAAATACAGGAAATATTCTTGTACGGAACGAACATCTGAAAGATTGGGGGATATCAATCTATGAACTGGATAAAGCAGCAGAAGAAAATACTCCCCGTCTTTATCCGGCATCTATCACCTGCCTTACGGATGAAGCCGGACTGGGAAATCTTCTCGATGTTCCTTTTGAACTGCCGCAGGAGCCGCTGATTCCCATGTTTGCTCTTTCCAATACTCAAAGCGATCATGGAGCTACGGCTGTCTGCTATCAGAAGATTCTGGAAGATTTTTCTCAGGAAGTACAGGATGACCTGATCCTTCTGCCCAGCTCTCTTCACGAAATGATATTGATTCCACTACACAAAAACGATGATATTCCTTCCCATAAGGAAGCGGTTTATGATACGAACCGTTATATTCTGGAACCTTCCCAGTTCCTGTCTGATAACGTATATCTTTTCCGCAGACAGGACAAACAGATTGCGATTGCCTGATTCCTGGCAGGGAACTCCCCAAAGGATTTGCCCTGCCTTTTGGCATAAGAACGAATCCGAAACAGATTCTTCATTTTCACAAGGATAGAAAGGAAACGATTATGGATTTACTCAAAAAATTTGAAAACGTTGAAGTGAAAGCAGACACCCGTATTTCCCAGTCTGACCGAATCTTCTGTGAAGCCCATCAGGCGGCTTATGACCTTGCCCGAAGCTCTCTGGCAGAACTGGAATTTTTCTGGGAAGATATGCGGAGCCAGCAGCGGGAACTTCTGGCTCCGGCAGACGCATCTGCTGATACCTACCTTACTACATATGGTGAGTTTCAGCTCTCCAGTGACAAAATCCGGGGGCAGCTTCAATCCCTGCATGCCCTGTTTATAGACCATCTGGTTTCACATTTCTCGAAAACCTATCATTTTTCTATTGACAAGGGCGACGTAAAAGACCATCTGATTCCGCAGGAACCAACGGACCGCTGGGTGGATGATTATAAGGAACAGGCACTAAAGTATACGCAGGAACTGGAAAATCTGACGCTCCACTATACAGACATCCTGGAGCAGATATTCCTACAGACCGGCGGCAGGGCTTTTTTCGAGCAGGCGCTTCATGAACTGAAAGAAAAATGTCACAGCGCCGCCTGGGATTCTGGCAGCGGCCGTGCAAAGTTTGAACAGAAAAAATGCGTCCTGCAGTTTACAAATTATGCATGCAGCTATCGCAGCTACTATAGAAGCGAATCCTGGGAGCTGATCGGCAGAATGAAAGATATCATACGAGGAATTTCCCATTTTGAAACCGGCGGATTTGATCACACTCCGGCAAGTCTCTCAAGGCTTCTCGGGCGGGAATCTGATTCCGGCCAGTGCGAATTTCCGGATTGCAAAAAAATACAGTCACTGAGGATGTTCAAGAATGGGCGGGTGGATCTGAAATTTACCAGTGAAGCTTATGTCCTGCAGTTCGTGGATGAATACTTAAAAACCATATGTTAGCGAGGTGATACCAATGAAATATGTCTATCGGGATGAACCCATTCCGCATGATAAGCGGAAAGAACTCAATGAAAAAGTCCTTTACCTGATCGACAGCAACACTGCCGGTTCCTGTTCCATCAGCCGGGAGGATATCTACAACGCCTATACTGGTGACGGCGGGCTTCATGCCCTGGAACGGCAGGACTATGAGAATTACCATGCCTACAGTAAGGCAAAGAAAGAGATTGAAAACGGCCAGTTCTTCACTCCGCCCCGGCTGTGTGAACTAATTACAGCCTGCCTGAGATTATCGGACCATGATCTGGTGGCAGATCTTACCTGCGGCATGGGAAGTTTTTTTAACTTTATTCCAACAGAGGCAAACATCTACGGCTGTGAGCTGGATGTCAATGCGGTAAAAGTAGCAAGATTCCTTTATCCGGACGCCTCCATCGAGTGCCGGGATATTCGCACCTGTCAGCCGGACACGCGTTTTGACTATGTGGTAGGAAATCCGCCCTTCCATTTAAAATGGTGGACCAAAAGCGGCAGAGAATTGTCTTCCCATATGTATTACTGTCTAAAAGCAGCAGAAGTATTGAAGCCTCTTGGCATCCTTGCCCTGATCGTACCTGCATCCTATCTGTCTGACACCTTTACGGACAGCGGGCAGATCCGGGAGATGGAAAAGCAATACAGCTTTCTGGGACAGGTGACGCTTCCGGAAGATGCATTTTCCCATCTGGGTGTCAGCAGATTTGCAACAAAGCTGCAGTTCTGGCAGAAAAGGACTGCCGAAGAAGGCTGGAAACCTCAGCCTTACCATACAGAGCCAGATGATACTTTGGAACAGGACTTTGATGTACAGGAAGAAGCCGCATACATCCATAAAAAGATGATAGCATTTGCCAAATCCGCATTGGAAAACAATCAGTCAAGGATTCTTCTGGAGCTGGCGAAATCACGCAGTACATCCGGTAATTTTAAATACCAGGCTCAAAAACTCCTGTACCATATCAAGGCACATCCGGCCACCCGGCCCTCCTATGCCAGATGCTGTGAATATCTGCACCGCTTTTACACCCAGCGCAAGCCTGAAGGCATGAGTTATGAACAGTGGTGCAAGACACAGCTTACAGAAAAAAAGGTACTCACTTATCTGCAAAAAGCACTGAAAAAACAAAATCCTGTGCCGGAAACAGATAAAATCTGCCTTATCAAGAGAAAAGGCGATTTCATTTATAAAGGCTACAGTACGGCCGCACGCCGGCAGTTAAAAGACAGCCAGCGTCTGCCTGTGCCAATCTATCGGGCAGTTTATGATAATACCCTGAAGGATTACCCCGGCTATGAAAAACTGCTTTCCAGAAAGCGGGCAGAATACGAAAGGCAGAACCTTGCTTTTGCAGAAATGGAGGAAGATCCAAAGCTCGCAGACTGGCTGAATGACTTTTCCCTGTGGGATTCTTCTCTTATGGAGCAGATCCAACTGAATGAGATCCAGAAGCATGACATCAACCTTACCCTCCAGAAACAGTATGCGCTCCTGCAGTGGGAGCAGGGGAGTGGAAAGACGCTGGCCGGCATTGCGACAGGATTGTACCGGATGCAGAAACAGCACGTACACAGCACCTGGGTGGTATCTTCAGCGATCTCCATCCGGAATAACTGGAATGTGGTGCTGGCCAACTATGACCTGCCCTGCATCCTGATCCGCCGGCTTTCCGATCTGGAACGCATCCAGCCCGGATATTTTGTCCTTATCACGCTGAACAAGGTAAGCTCCTATAAGAAACATTTGAAAAAACATGTGAAACGGCTGAACCAGAATATCCAGCTCATACTGGACGAAAGTGATGAGATCTCCAATCCCGGAAGCGCCCGGTGCCAGGCAGTGCTTTCCTGTTTCCGCCGGTGCCGGATGAAACTGCTTACTACGGGAACCAGCACCAGGAACAATATTTCGGAATTTGCACCACAGCTGGAGCTACTCTACAACAATTCCGTCAACATGATCTCCTGGAATCAGTATATCTATCACCATAATAAAGACAGTGAAGCGGATAGCGAACCGGATTATGAGCCCAACCCTTATTTCGGGCAGCCAATCCCTGCCTACAAGAAAGGCTATTCCCTGTTTGCATCCTCCCATCTGCCGGAAAAGGTCACAGTATTCGGCATGGAGAAGCGCACACAGGATATCTACAATGCAGATATTCTCAGCGATATTTTAGGAAAGACCGTTATTACAAGAACCTTTGAAGAGGTTTCATGCAAGGATATCAAGCATATCCACCAGGTGCTGCTCCGGTTCCCTCCGGAAGAAAAGGAAGTCTACCAGAAAGCAATCCATGAATTTTATCAGATGCGGGATAACTATTTTGCTTCTACCGGCAATTCCAGAAAGGATTCCATGATGCGCCTGGTCCAGCAGATTGTTCTTCTCCTGCGCATCGGCGCTGCTCCGGATACCGTGCAGGAATACACGGGGGATACCCCTGTCAAAGTCATGACAGCCGTTGAGATGGCAGCCGAATGGAAGGATGAGATCATTGCCATCGGAGTACGGCATGTTACCGTATTAGAATCCTATGAAAAAGCACTGCGGGAATATCTGCCGGACCGCCCTCTGTTTGTGGTGACCGGCACCAATACCAGCTTTGCCAAAAGGCGGGCGCTCAAGCAGACGCTGCAGGACAGCGGAAACGGAATCCTTCTCTGCACTCAGCAGAGTCTTCCTTCCAGTGTCAACTTCGAATATGTCAACAAGATTATTATCCCAGAATTACATTACAATAACTCCGGCATGAGCCAGTTCTACTTCCGGTTCATCCGGTATACCTCAACAGAACAGAAGGATATCTATTTTCTCACCTATGCGGGCAGTATTGAATCCAATCTGATGCAGATGGTTCTGGCAAAGGAAAAGCTGAACCTGTTTATGAAAGGGCAGGATGTGGATCTGGATGAAATCTATGACCGGTTTGATGTGAACTATGACCTGCTGTCCCTCCTGATGCGTCAGGAGAAAGATGAAAACGGAGTCCTCCAAATCCACTGGGGTGAACAGCAGATTGCATGAAAGGAGACAAAGAATGAATTTTTATGAAACCAAAATGGGCAGTATTTTTTTTAACCGCCAGTTACCGGAGCTGATCAAAGCCCTGCAGGAAATCGCCGCCGCACTTTCAAAGCCGGCGCCTGCAGCCGTGAACCTGACGGGCCTGGAAGAACCGGATTTTTTACATAATCTTTTTTATGGTCATTATGAGCCGGATATCTACGGCTGCGTAACGGCTCCATCCAGGCTGGATCAGAAAGTAAAGGAAACGGAGAAAGCGCTCCTTCCTGCCTTGGGGCAGTCCAAAAGACTCTTTGAACAGTACCAGGCGGCGGTTTCTGAAAGAGACAGCGCCATAGCAGAGCAATCCTACATCTGCGGATACCGCACTGCTGTCCAGATGATCGTAAGCGGGCTTGCGGCCCCGCAGACAAAACCGTCAGGAGGTGCCGGGAATGAATCCTGAAAATAATCCGGCTGACAATATGCCAAAGCTTCCCATGGAAATTTACGGGCATGTACTGATGCAGTCAGCGGAAATAGACGAATATCAGAAACAGGAGCTTACCCTGTCCTATGTGGATCTGGATGGTTCCCATGAGCTGAAAACCTGTTATGGCGATGTCCTGAAAACCATCAACGCACTTATGGACTATACACGGATGCTGGATATCGTATGTGAACAGTGGGAGCTGACTGGTTTCCACCGTGCTACTTACGAATACCACGCAGGTAAACTGAGAGAGATTGCAGATAAATTTCAAAAGGCAATCGGCTATGATTATGCTGCCGCTGTGGAAAAGTGCCGTAAAAAGAAAGCCAGGAAACAGGCATACAGTGATGCAGGCGAAGATGCACTGGCACTCGCTGTCCGCAGCCAGCAAAATGCAACAGAAAAACAACTGGAAGACCAGAAAACAGAAGAGCCGGTTTCATCAATAGAAACCAGTCCCCCCTATCCGGAGGAAAATACTCTGCCGGCGTGGGAAGACGATTTTTAAAAGAACCTTATTTTACAGGATTGGAGGTATCCCTATGAATAACAGCGAATTACGAAAAACACTGGAAGAACATCTTGACCTTTTAAAAAGAAACCTTGCCGTGGCATCTCTGGAAGTATTAAAAACCAAATACAAAAAACCTTTTGACGAACTTCGGCACAATATCAAGTCCACAGCCACAGCCTATGTAAAGCAGATCACGCTGGAAAATATCCGCATCCGTGCGGACTTTATGGACGAGGCACAGCCGCTGATCCAGGAAACCATTGACCAGTCCGGCATTCTGAAGCAGATCTCCGCGGCTGCTTTTAAGAGACAGGATATTGAGGAGATCGACCAGCTTGCCCTGACACTGAAAGAGCAGATCCGCCAGGCCCTTATTCCTTTTTATGACAAGCACATCTGTCTGTATCTGGATGAGGAATGTTTTGGGAATCCGCCCAAGGCGCCTAAATTTTATAATGAAGCAAGTGGCTGTATGTGGAAAAACGATACATGGATACCTGCAGAGGTGGAAAAAGGAGTGATACTTCTCCCGGCACAGAAGATGCCCAGAACAGCAGCATAACAAAAACACATGGCAAAGAAACAATACACCCCCAAAGAAAGGAGACACTATGAAAATATTTGATTTGGAGAAATACGGGAATACCTATAAGATCCAGCTGAATGTTACTTCCTATACGGAAGGCAACCTCGCTGTTACAATGACTTCCTGGGAAGACGGAGAGGCGGAACCCTGGAATGTCCTGACCGTTAATCTGAACTCTATCCGGCCTCAAAACTGTGCATTTATTGATACCAATAACAATGGTGAAGATATCCTTGCATGGATCATCCGGCACGGCCTGGCAGTCCCTACCGGCACTTATGGCCGCAGCGGTTTCTGCAGTTATCCGGAATACCGGTTCCGTCCGGAGATCCTTCAGGAGATTGACCCGGATGGATATGCTTCCTATCTTCATGACTGGAAAGAGAGGTATGCCGAATGAAAATCGAATTGTACCCAAAAAACATGCTGGAGACACTCTGGAAGAAAGATAAAAAATGGTTTTCGGATGGCAATGGTCAAAGACCGGTCTGCCTGCGCTGCGGAAATCCTTTGGATGACCGGCTTATGGTTAATTCGTTAAGCCGCCACGCAAAAATCTATATCTGCCAGCAATGCGGATCAGATGAAGCCATGCGTGATTACGGAAAAGCTGTTATGCCTTTTGAGAACTGGTATGGAATATCCGACAAGCGGTTTCAGGAACTGCAAAAAAGCAAAAATCCGATGCTTACCACAAGGTGTGCTTTTCTGGAAATCTTTCAGAATCCGGATGATGACAAAAATACACGGAAAAGGCCTGACAGTGAGATTTCCTATTCCCGCTCTGATTATGACGGATACAGGTGGTGGACCACCTGGTTTCACTGCCAACAGGAACCAACACCTGAGAATCTGAGCAAAGAGATTGACCGATTCCAAAATGCCCTCTTCTGTATGCCGGAATTTAAAACACTGGGAACAATGCAGAATCTTTGCACATTTGCAGAGCCTGTAGGCGATTCTGAGTTTAATCTGTATTCAGAAACATTGCACCTCTATATCTGGATTCGGATGCTCACACAGCCCCGAAATTATAATTTGTATATTCATTATTATAAGAAATAACTGTTTTCTGACAGTGCAGGTTCATTGATTGTATTTCAGAAAAGCGCCCGGCATATACCGCCTGGCGCTTTTCCTTTTTATATGGCACAAACTACCCTATTCCTGCCTGATCCTTTACATCCTGAACTGGCCAATGCATTTCAACAGTATGATACAAAGTTCCTGATAAAGGTCTTCGTCAAATCTGTTGTTCACAATGGCATTCTTTACCAGAAGCGGCTTATACATTTCCAATAAATCTATGACTGCTGCCTCTTTTCCTTCTTTTGCCTGTAACAGTAATTCCTTAAAATTCATTTTGTCACCTCCATCTTTCTTCTGATCTTCTGTGCTGTCCGATAATACACTGCCGTCACGCCTTTGTATCCCAGCTCTGTTTCTTCTGCCAATGTTTCAAAACTCTTTCCGTCCAGCACTCTCGCAAGAAATATGTACCGTTCCCGCTCACTAAGCTCTTTCAATGCCTGGAGAAGCACACTGTCCTCCAGCTGCATGAGAATGGGCAGCCCAAGAAACATGTCCTGCTCTATGCTGCATTCCGGCATAAACAGGAAATCCTCGGTGAGGCTCTCAATCTGCCGGCGCCTGTCCAACTGTTGTATATAATCATTTCTGCAGCGCTGCACTGCAGTTGCCAGATACGCCGTAAAACGATTCTGCATAATTTCTGTTTCGCTTTTTCCGTTATTTTTATGCCACATGGCTTTTCCTCCTAAAATTCCAGATTTTTAGTTGCAAAATCTGGAATTGGAGGTGAGCGGCATCGGGTAATACAAAAAGAACCATTACCCGTTTTACACCCCAGATAATCGTTCTTTTTCCAATCTTTTCTATCTTCCCCTAAAAAGTAGCGCAATGCACTACCATTCAGGTCCTTCTCTACCCACAAAAAACTTATGATTTTTTTAACGAAATTCCCCTGCCGATGCCCGGCTTAAGACCATTCCCCAATGTCTGCCATGCGTCCTCTCCCATGGCACAAAAAAGACACCCAAATAAGACTCTGATGAACCATGTTTTTTTTGTTCACCAGATGTCTGGGTGTTTAGTAGGTTATCACTCTACTTTTTAGAGTGTTTATACCATTTTTACTTTTATAAAGTGTGGCACTACACTACTTATAGGAGGTGACCACAATGTCTTTATCTATCAATGATGCCAAGGTCTTCGGTGCTGCGCTGAAGAAAGCCAGAAAGAAAAAACATCTGACGCAGGCACAGTGTGCGGAATTACTGGAACATTCCCTATCCTTCCAAAAGGATCTGGAACGTTGCCGCTGTTCACCCAGCATCGAAAATTTCTACCATATCTGCAGATTACTGGATATTTCTGCGGATGATTGTATTTTCCAGGATCACCATGACAGAACCGGCTCTACATACCAGGAGCTGTTAAGGCTGCTCCCACTTTGCGATGAAAAAGCTTTATCTGTCCTTGTATCCACAGCTACTGCACTCATTAGAGCAGACTCCATTCCTGAACTTGAGCGCTTGTCTGTAACTGTCTGCAGTAACGAAAAATAATATTCCGAAAAATAAAGAAGCCAGCGCTCAGATTTTGCTATCTGTTCCGCTGGCTTCTTTATGATTGCATGGAGACATTGCCCATGTCTGTTCTTATGTGATGAAATAAGTTTCAGCTGAATAATCTACAAATATCTATGTTCCTCTACCAGGACGGATTCGATTCCCCTTAATCCATACAGGGAATTATCTCCCTGCCTCTTGTATCATGGTGTATCTACATTTTACTATGGGTCTCGTTTCCGCAAATAAGACATAATAACCATTCTTCGGATTTCACCAACTGCCTTCACACTTTTGAATCCTTTCCATTAGACATCAGATGACCCGAACAGAAATCATTTATTCCTTTGGCGCGGCATACTTACTCCGCACCGCCTCCGGCAGTTCTTCATACTGCACTTCGTCCCAAGAAGTCACACCGCGCACCGGCACGACTTCCTGGGAAATGAACACGCCGTCCTGCAATTCTTTCGATGTTCCAAATGTAATCTCTTTTTCCTTCCCGTTCTCATCATAAGAGGTGAGCGTATAGGAATACGGGAGGTTTCCCTTGAAATTGACCACACCACCCTTGGAGTCGTTTTCATCGATTTTGCTGTTGTCAATCTGTGTATAATAGATGGTGGCTTTGCTGCCATCAAACAATGAGGGAACCGTAAACGCAACGACGGCAATCAAAAGTACTATGACCGCTGCAAGGATGGCAAACACTGTTTTTTTCTTAGATTTCATACTCATATCCTCCATTACCAACCCTTTTTCAAGGGCGTTTTTGTTTTTTTCCTGGCAGACCACCGCCTATCTGTGCCGGACTTCATGGTCAGGAGAATGACCGCCGTCAACGCAATCATCAGAGCCATACTTCCGCAGCACAGCGGAGTATTCCAGGTGACATCATAACTTCGATATCCAATCATTCCCAGGCTGGCCGTTATGGGATAAAGATTGGACAATTTTACACTGCCGGCTGCGAACATCCCGCCATAACCGTAAACAAAGGCAATAATGACGCCGGTCATATTGCCTCCCGAAATACAGGCGGAAACCGCAATGATGGGCAGAACGGCGATATAAAGGCACAGACAGTTGAAGCTCATCTGTACTGCCGTCTGTACCACTGCGGGAACAGTAAGCCCCGGAAATCCCGCAATCAGATTGCCGAGAACGGTCAGCGCCGCGCAGGCCAGCCCGAACAGGGCGGAAACCAGTCCGCCGACCACCAGCTTGCCACACAGCAGAGCGCGGTAGGAAACGGGAATCGTCACAATGTTTTTCAGCGTATCATCCTTTTCCTCCCTGGCAATCATATAGCCAGTAATCAGGGTGATACATACAGGAAAGATAGTTGTAGCATTATTTTTGATAACCTGCTCCGCCAGAAAGGAAAAGGTCCACACAGAGCCATCCTGAGCCGTGGAGCTGAACAGGGCCAGCAAGACGGACAGCGCCATCAAAAGAACACCGGCCCACAGGACATGATAGCGTTTCAGTTTCCAAAGCTCGGTTTTAATCATCCGAAACATTTCTATTCCCCCCTTCTCTTATACAGGCGGTCGATCAGCAGTACCGACAAAATCGCCATAACACTCAAGGTGGCAGCGGTCTGAAAGGTAGAGGGAATGAGGTGCGCTAATTCCGTCAGGTTCATGGAAATGCCATGGTCCGCCATATTACCAGCAAACCATAGATTTGTCAGCGGAATGGGGAACAGCAGGCAGAGCTCTTTAGGGAGTATACTATACAGGCCCTCCAGCGTCAGGCTCAAAACACTGTAAAATACACACAGAAGGATGGAGAAAATATAGGTCCTGCTGAAAAAGACCACAAGAACCACCAAAGGCAGGGTTCCGGCTGTGATAAAGATTCCCAACATAACAGACGCCAGCAGCTTGTAAGCAAGACCTCCCACCTCCGCCACCACACTGCCGCACAAAATCGTGGCGAATGTGGAGGCGAGGGAAAACAGGATACCCATGAGGAACAGCACAATAATTTTTGTCAAAACCATCTGTGTGCTTGTCACCGGGATGGTCCGCAGGCTTTTGAAGGTATCATTGTCCCGCTCCATAAAGAACAGCATGGTTGCCAGAACGCCAATGACGCAGGGCAGGAGAAGTAGCACGCCATACCCCATGATAAAGCTGAACAGCGCGTCAAAAATCTCGGCTTTCGTGTCATAGCGCCCCATAATGCGGGGCGTCATCGCTACGGCCGTCACAGGAAGGGGAAACAGAAACGCTGCCAGCACCACCAGAAGCACAAACCGCTTCCGCTTCAGTTTCCAAAACTCACACTGGATCAGTTTAAGCAATCCCAACACCTCCTGTCACCTTCTTGAAGTAGTCCTCCAGAGTGTCCTCGCACAGATGGGCCTCGGAAACAGTAATATCATGTTCCACGAAACAGCGGATCATCTCCGGCATGGGGAGGGAGGTGTCCATCAGGAACAGCGTGTGTTTATCTTCAATCTGATAGTCCTGCGCCTTGAACTGACGGGCCAGCAAACTGGATGCCCTATTCGCATCAGAAAGGATAAATCGGATGTATTTGCCGTTCCTGCTCTCCAGCTCTGCAAGGCTTTCTTCCTCCAGCAGTTTCCCCTTGTCAATAATCCCGATATCATCCGCCAGCAGCGCAATCTCGGAGAGGATATGGCTGGAGATCAGGATAGTCTTGCCCTGGGCGTCGCACAGCTCCCGGATAAAGGAACGTACCTCCGCAATGCCAATGGGGTCCAGACCATTGATGGGTTCATCCAAAATTAACAGCTCCGGGTTGTGCATGATGGCCAGGGCAATGGCAAGCCGCTGTTTCATACCAAGAGAATACTGGGCATAGAGCTTTTTGTCCCGATAGGGCAGACCAACCAGCTCCAAGGCGTTTTGGATTGCGTTATGCTGTTTCACATCCCGAAGCACCGCAAAGATTTTCAGGTTTTCCGTTCCGGTCAGGTTTGGATAAAATCCCGGCGACTCGATCAGGCTGCCCACACGGGGCAGAATTTCCCTGGCTGCGGTGCGGATGTCCTCACCGAAAATGTGCAGTTCGCCGGAACTGGGGGCCGTCAGGCCCAGGAGCATTTTCATGGTGGTGGTTTTCCCAGCTCCGTTGCGGCCCAGCAGGCCGTAAATCCGCCCCCGCCGGACGTGAATGTTCAAGTCGGAAACGCTTTTCTGGCTTCCATAGAGTTTTGTCAGTCCAGCCGTCTCAATAATACAGTCATTCATTGGCAATACCTCCTTGTCGTTTGTGACATTATCATAGCACCTTCTCCTTGAGAGAACCTTGCGGCAAACTTGAATTTACCTTGAGATTGGAACGCTGTCCTATGCAGGATATGAAAAAAGAGGTATAATACACCCAGTCGGAACTGTTGGGAGGTGTGCTGCGTGAAAGACAAACCGATTCTTGTTGTGGACGATGAGCTTGATCTGCTGGCTATGGTCCGATCGATTTTTGAGCGGGCGGGATTTACACAGATCATAACCGCTTCCTCCGGGGAAGCGGCTTTGGATGAATTTTTTAAGAAAAAGCCTGCAATGGCAATCCTGGATGTGATGATGCCGGACATGGACGGGTTTGAGTTGCTGCGGGAAATCCGTCAGATCAGCGGGATTCCCGTCCTGATGCTGACCGCTAAAGGAGAAGCCGAGGACAGGTGCCGAGGACTGGAACTGGGGGCAGACGATTATCTGGTCAAGCCTTTTCTGCCCAAGGAGCTTCTTCTGCGGGTCAACGCAATTTTGAAACGGGCATATCCCGACGGCAATCGGACGGTAATTCTTGCTGCATCCACAGTGGATTTAGACCGTGCGGAGGTCCGCCGGGGCGAAACGGTTTTCTCTCTGACCGGAAAGGAGTACGCAATTTTTCTGAAGCTGGCGGAGAATGCCGGGCGTGTCGTCACCATTGGCGCTCTATGTCAGGCCGTCTGCGGAGAAATCTGGACAGGATATGAAAATACGCTCATGTCCCATATCCGTCACTTGCGGGAGAAGATCGAAGATACTCCATCAGTGCCAGTCTCTCTCCTGACCATCAAGGGCCTGGGCTACAAACTCGTGGTAAAGGGGTGATCATTTTGAATCCGATACAAAGGTTTTTCCGGAAATATTTCCTTTCTACAATCGCAGCTCTGGCGCTGTTCCTGTTGATGAACCTTGCGCTTGCGGTCGCAATCCGGGTGATTGCTGACTGCCGTACTTCTGCCCCCGACTTGTCGGTATCTGCTCTCTCCGCTATGGTGTCAGAGGTGAGTGGTGTGATTGAGGCGGAACCGGATTTGTCCCGCATACTGTCCAAAAACCACGCCTGGGCCATGCTGTTGAGCGACGATGGCGCGGTTATCTGGGAAGAACAGATGCCGAATGATCTGCCCCGCTCTTATACAGCCGCTCAGATTGCCCAATTCAGCAGATGGTACTTGCAGGAATATCCAGTATTTGTCTGGCAACATCCAGCCGGACTGTTTGTATTGGCCTATCCCGTAAATAGTCTGCAACGATACAACTTTGCTATGGAAACCGGCGATGTTTGGGCTATGGTCATCACAGTGTTTGGCATATTTCTTGTCAGTATCTTACTGATGCTGTTTTTACTGTGGCGCAACACGCGCAGGGTAGAACAGGCGGTAAAGCCCATTCTGACAGGTATCATCGCAATGTCCCAGGGTAAGCCGGTTCAATTAGAGGAACACGGCGAGCTTACGGACATCAATGCGGAATTGAACTGGGCCAGTGAACAGCTCCACAAAAAAGACACGGCCCGCGCCGATTGGATCAGTGGAATTTCCCACGATATACGCACCCCGTTGTCGGTCATGCTGGGCTACGCCGGGGAAATCAAGGACAACGACGCACTTCCGTCTGATGTTCAGAAACAGGCTGGTTTAATTCGTAAACATGGGGAAAAGCTGCGGCAGTTAATTATTGACTTGAATCTTGTGTCAAGACTGGAATATGCTATGCAGCCATTGCAAAAAACCTCTGTCAGTCCGGTTGAGTTATCCAGGCAAGTCATCAGTGATTATATGAATAACGATCTGGACGAGCAGTATGTGATTGACCTTTATGCAGGGGATGGTGCTGAATCAATTCTAATTGAGGGTGACAACACTTTGCTTACCCGTATGCTGGAAAACTTAATTGGTAATAGCATTGCCCACAATCCGGATGGATGTCATATTTGTGTTTCGGTTGAATTGACTGACAGAATGTGTAAACTTATGGTTCAGGACTCTGGCAAAGGCATGGACGAGACTGCTTTACGGATGTTAAACGCAGCAGAGTGTGTTAGCTTCACACAAAGCAATGGTAGCGGGATTCCTCATGGAAACGGCTTGAAAATCGCAAGACAGATTGTTTCTGCCCACAAGGGAACGATCAAATTTTTCGAAACAGAACCTCATGGGGTAACTGTTGTTGTGAAGCTTCCAACAATGAAGTAGGGCGGCAGAGGAGCAAGAATCTTCTCTAGTGGGTATGGAGATTACTCCCCATACCCCTAATCAAAACCGTGCGTGCTATTTAACATATAAGACTTTTCACCTTACATTCATTGCTCATTGATAGTTTCAGTAATTGCCATATTGCGTATACGCTTTGCCGGAGTATAAATTGATATAATACAAGAAAAAACAACCAGTAAAAGTACAAGGGCAATAGTAGTAAAGGGAATATTCCATGAGCCGCCAAAATGGGTAATAACAACCTTTGTGTAAATCAGATAGTGAAGCAGCAGTCCAAGTATAATTCCGACAGTCGTACCGCAGACAGCGTATGTGGCTGCTTCAGCAGTTATCATTTTTGTAACCTGTCTGCTTCCCATACCAACAGCACGCATAGCCCCATACTGTTTAATTCTTGCTGACACACCCATTGAAACACTGTTCATAATGTTCAAAATGGTTATTAAGGAAATGATAGCAAGGAAACTGTATGCCGCAATTCGGAACACCCAGTAGGAACCATTGATCTCATCATCTTCCTCTCTGTTGTCTGCAATTACATTTCCTTCTGACAGTCCATAAATTTTGTTTACCGCTGCATCAGATACATCTTTTTCTAATACAATGCCTACCATAGCATAGCCTTGTTCGCCTATCAGACGTGTGCAGGTTTCTTCCGAACATACCACAACGGTCGAACCGCTGATGCTTCCCACACCCTCAGACATAACACACGCAACTTCAAGTTCTTCGGAACCTATTTTTATTTTATCTCCCACATCCAGTCCTGTATGGTTACTGTAGACTGCCATGACATATTGAGAATTTCCATACACTTTTGCTATATTTCCGCTTACAACGGATTTCCTGAAGTTGTCCATCATGGTATCTCCATAGGAAAATAAATCAACCGTTGACATATTCCCGTTAATTTCTGCGGGATAGCTCATGCTATACATCATGCCAAAAACAGACTCTACCCCCGATATTCCGGAAATTTCTTCTGATATGCTTTTATCTATGGAATTAGACTCATCCTGACTGGCAACCGTAATGTCCGGAGTTAAATCACTCACTGATGGAAGCAGCCTGTGAACAATATCAAGACAAGCGGAAAAAGTCAAAAAAAGCATAATTGTAAGGGCAAAGGAACCTGTCATAAGGACTAAGTTTTTCTTAACTCCTGTTGCATGGTGGACACCAAGGGAAGTTTCCACTTTGAAAAGCCTTGTATTTGCCGCATGGACGATTTTTTTGTTTGTTTCTGCGTTGCCGGATATTGCTGCTATGGGCGAAACTTTTGCTGCCTGTTTAGCCGGGGATTGTGCTGCAATAAACACGGTAATGATACCTATGGCTACCCCACAGAGGATACCACTTATACTTACTGAAAATAGTGGCATATCTACCCATTCGCCTTTTACGATAAATTTTAGTATCAGACACGATACCCAACAAATTACCGTTCCTAACGCACAACCAATAGGAATTGCTGTTTTACACCAATTCAGTGCTTCAAGCCTTACAAAACGTACAATCTGTTGTTTACTTGCACCAATGCAACGCATCATTCCGAAAAATTTTGTCCGTTGGGCAACATTACTGTTCATGCAGCTTGAAATCATAAAGATTCCTGCAATTAGTATAATGACAAAACAAGCTATCACCAAAGGGTAGAGTTCATTTACGCTTTCATTGCTGCTCGCCCCTAACAGGCTCAAAACGGGCGTGTTTTCACTAATATTTTCAGAAGTGAGCGAATATTGCTCTTTTATACTGGCAATCGTTTTTTTCAAACCGTTCTCACTTTGAAACCGAATATAAAATTGAGATGTAGGTTCTATGCCATTCAAATTTCTCACTTCATCAAACGCAGCTTTGCACATATACATACAGGTTCCGTCAATAATGTCGTTAAATTCCTCATCATCTTCATAAAATCCTGATATTGTATAAGTAAAATCGCCTGCGAGCGTATTAAGAGTAATATCATCGCCTATCTGGACTTTGAAAAGCTCCTTTGCGTCTGCACTAATGGCAATTTCCTTTTCATTTTGTGGGTAGGAGCCTTCCAACGGATAATTCATCATATCTGTGACGTAGGCTTCTTCGACGCCATACAGCACAACATTTTTTCCGTTGATATAATAGTTGCAATCTGCATTTTCATTTATTACATCATACCATGAGGAGTATGCCACATCAGAATTATCTATAATCTGTTCGGCTTTATCCTCTGGCATATTTTGAAGAACAATATGCCAATCTCCGTGATTACTCCGCATTGCTGTTATCTGTCCGTTTGTCCACATCTCCAGCAAAGAAAAGATTGCAGTTACAAGGAATACAGCAAGAATAATGCAAATGCGTGTCATGCGGCTTTGCCGCCTGTGAACCTTTGCGGAAATCGGGATAAGGCTTAAATAGCTTTTCATTCGCGGCACCTCCCTAAATCGGTCAGCACACCGTCTGATACCTGTAAAATTCGGTCTGCGCTCTGTGCAATGTTCCTATTATGAGTAATCATAATAATGGTTTGCTCATACTTCCTTGACGCTTCTTTTAACAGGGCAATGACTTCGCTGCTGTTCTGCGTGTCAAGGTTTCCTGTTGGCTCGTCGGCAAGGATTAACGACGGGCGCGTGATAAGGGCGCGTCCGATTGCCACACGCTGCTGCTGTCCGCCAGATAACTGGCTCGGCAAATGGTTACGGCGTTCTTTCAGATTAAGAACAGTAAGCAGTTCTTCCAGATATTTTTTGTCCGGCTTCTGATAGTCAAGCAGCACCGGGAAAATAATATTTTGCTCAACGGTAAGCTCCGGCACAAGATTGAACGCCTGAAAAATAAATCCGATATTCCTCCGGCGGAAAACGGTAAGTTTGCGGTCGTTCATGGAAAAAATATCCTTGCCGCCAATCGTTACCTTTCCAGATGTAGGCGTATCAAGTGCGCCTATCATATTGAGCAGCGTACTTTTTCCGGAGCCGGATTCTCCAACGATAGCCACATACTCGCCTTTTGGAACGGAAAAGCTCACTTTTTTCAAAGCGTGTACGGCAGTTTCGCCGCTTCCATATGTTTTACAGATATTGTTGACTTCCAATAAGTTCATGTGTAAACACCTCTTTCTGTTTTGATAGCCCCACTATAACAGAAAAATCCTACACCAATATTACAATCAGCCTACAATTTTGTAGGAATCAGGAAATTCATTGTGAAAGAGGTTCCGCTGCCTAATGTACTGTCTGCTTCAATCGTTCCATTATGGGCTTCCACAATCGCATTTGCTAATGACAGTCCAAGCCCGATACCCTGCGTGTCTTTAGAAAAACGGCTGCGGTAAAACCGCTTGAAAATATGGTGCAAGTCCTCCGGGTGTATGCCGCTGCCGTTATCCTTTACGGTAATCTGAACAATAGAAGTGAACGCCCGCCACTCAATACGGATCATACCGCCATTTTCAGTGTGGTCAAGGGCGTTCTTTACAAGGTTGCTGATTGCTTCGATTATCCAGTTGCGGTCACATAAAAGTGAGATTTCTTCATTGCCTGATAAGCAGATTTCTTTTCCCTCCTGTTCGGCACGAAACAGGAAATGCTTTTTTACATTCTCTGCAAGCTCGGACACATTTTCTAATGACTTTTCTAACACAATCGTACCCGCGTCCAGCTTCGTAATTTTCAAAAGGCTCTGTACCAGGGTTTCGATACGGTCAAGCTCCTGCTCGGAAAGCTGGCTAAATTCCTGTATTGTCGGAAGTTCCTGTTCTTTTGCTTCGCCCTGTATAATGCCATTGTAAATATTGAGGGCGGCAAGCGGTGTCTTTAGCTGATGTGAAATATCCGATATGGTACCTCGTAAAAATTTTTTTGAACTTTTTTCATTCTCGGCATGAGCGTTCAGGATTGCAACCAAAGAATTAACTTCATGGAACAGCCTGTATAGCTCGCCCTCGTCGTTACACTCAATGGTAATGTCTTTGTTGCCGGAAATATATTCTGTAATCTGCGATATGGCATTTTCCATGATTTTATGCTGTTCCCTAAAATACCCGTAACAAAGCAGCAATATGACAGATCCCATACATACGCCGCAGATTATGACGTAATATGCCGCATTTCTACCCGCAAAAGCCGCTAATAATACTGAAAGTAACGTAAAAAACACGATAGAGAAAACCATACTGGCAAAAAGGATTTTGATTTTTCTGTTTGCAAATATTTTCATCATATCCCCGGTTCCTCCGTATTCCATTTGTAGCCCATACCGCGAACAGTAACAATCCTTTTGGGTTCTCCCGGATTGTCCTCAATTTTTGTACGAAGCCTGCGGATATAAACAGTAAGAGAATTATTGTCTATATAATTTTCGCTGCAATCCCATAGTTTTCCTAAAATCTGTTCCGGGGAAAGTATCTGGTCGGGGTTTTCCATGAACAGGCATAACAATTTGGTGTTAGTCAAAAAATGGGTTGGTCGCCCTTATAAGTCCGTTTATTTGG
>OFGR01001162.1_pt1 | contig 22432 bp, 13 predicted proteins | sample 1521811 | NCBI WGS metagenome assembly OFGR01 (sample SAMEA3504098, study PRJEB24116) | mouse gut metagenome | biome: mouse gut; feature: mouse-associated habitat; material: faeces | place: Denmark | collected 2011
GTTATAGGCAACTGCGGCTTCGCGCAGCGTTGGATAAGTGCCGGCCCGGCAGTCCCCGTTTATGTGGATATAGACTTCATAAAAAACAGTTCCGTTGCGGCTGCATCTGCGGACGCCATGGAAGGGATTGATATTTATGATATTTTCATAGCGCAGGTCAAAAGGGTCCTGGTTTGCAAATGCATAATCTTTTCCGGCCGAAGCAAAATTCCGGATGCCGTAGCGGGAAAGCACGGTTACCTGCATGCCGTAGTCATTGACATACAGCCGTCCGCCCCGTTTGAGCAGCTTGTGGCTGGAAAAATAAAACAGGTCATCGATGTCAAACTTATAGATTTCATCCGGTGTCAGGTAATAATGAAAATACGAGCGGTACATATAAACCGGATTTTTGATATAAATGCGGTTATCCCGGAAATTCAGCAGGGAAACTACTTTTTCATGATGCAGCAGAAAGCTGGAAAAAACAGCATTATCTATCGTAATCCGCGCATCCTGCAAAAGGCGTCCCGCTTCCAGGTAAGCATAGTGTGCATACAGCTGCGAATCAAAGCTGCCGAGGCTGATATGCTTGCCGCGGTATGTAATATTTGACCGGTAATAGATGCTGCCGTCTTTTTTTGCTGCACGAAATACGCCTGGTAACATGGCTGCTCCTTTTTTGATACGGTTTTGCTGCAGGCCGGAAAATATCGTAAGCCAAAACTGTGACACAGATACGTTACTATTCACGGTGCCTTGCACCCTGCTGCAAGGCGTTCGGCCAGTAAAATAGCGGTTGCGTGCATCCAGCCCCTCGCCGTCAGGCGGCTTTTCAATGGGCTGGATGCGTTACAGTTCGCGGCCGGTTAGGCTGTGAACTGTAACACAGATACAGCTTTTTTATTATAATATGAATATTAAGGCTTGTCAAAAACAGAATCTTGCTTATAATAATAAGGAAGGTTCACGGTTATTTTTTTGAAATAGGAAAACATTACAGAATGAAAGAGGAGCAGAACATGGATTTAATGTATGCAAGCACAAGAGATGCAGATGTAAAAGCCACGGCGTCACAGGCTATCCTGAAAGGGCTGTCCGATGACGGCGGGCTGTTTGTGCCGGAGCGGATTCCGGCCCTGGATGTATCTTTGCAAGATCTGGCAGGAATGACCTATCAGGAGACGGCTTATACGGTCATGAAGCAGTTTCTGACCGATTTTACAGAGCAGGAATTAAAGGACTGCATTCAGGCAGCTTACGACAGCAAATTTGACACGGAAGAAATTGCCCCGCTTGTCCGTGCAGACGGCGTCTATTTTCTGGAGCTGTTCCATGGTGCAACGATTGCTTTTAAAGATATGGCATTATCGATTCTGCCGCACCTGATGACGGTTTCGGCAAAGAAAAACCATGTTACGAATGAAATTGTCATCCTGACAGCGACATCGGGTGACACTGGCAAAGCAGCCCTGGCAGGCTTTGCCGGTGTGGAAGGGACAAAAATCATCGTATTTTATCCGAAAAACGGCGTCAGCCCGATTCAGGAAAAACAGATGGTCACGCAGAAGGGTGCAAATACCTGCGTGGCTGGCATTCATGGCAACTTTGATCAGGCGCAGACAGGCGTAAAGCAGATGTTTGCCGATAAAGAGCTGGCCCGCGAGCTGGCAGCACACGGATACCAGTTTTCATCTGCAAATTCCATTAATATCGGACGGTTAGTGCCGCAGATTGTGTATTATGTATACGCATATGCAAGGCTTCTGGCAAAAGGTGAAATTGCACAAGGGGAGCAGATAAACGTGACGGTGCCGACCGGAAATTTTGGAAATATCCTGGCAGCTTATTATGCAAAGCATATGGGGCTTCCAATCGGAAAGCTGGTCTGCGCATCGAATGAAAACAAGGTGCTCTATGATTTCTTTGCAACGGGAACATACAATAAAAACCGGGAATTTATGCTGACCTCGTCGCCGTCCATGGACATCCTGATTTCCAGCAACCTGGAGCGGCTCATTTACCATATAGCGGGGAATAATGCGAAAGAAAATGCTGCCTATATGAAAAAGCTGGCAGAAGACGGCACATACAGCATTACCGCAGAAATGATGGCTGCATTGGACAGCTTTTATGGAAACTATGCCAGTGAACAGGAAACGGCACAGACCATCCGGGATTTTTATGAAAAAACAGGCTATGTGGCCGATACCCATACAGCCGTTGCAGCAGCCGTATGCAGGAAATACCAGGCAGAAACCAAAGACGATGCGAAAATGGTCATCGCATCAACGGCCAGCCCGTTCAAATTTACAAGAAGCGTTATGGACGCAGTCCGTCCGGGAAATGACGCGCAGAGCGATTTTGAACTGGCAGACGAGCTGAGCAGGCTTTCTGGCGTCCCGGTTCCGCAGGCAGTCGAGGAAATCCGCACTGCACCGGTACTGCACCGCGAAGAATGCGAAGCAGGGGATATGCCGCTTGTGGTACGCAGATTTCTTGGAATAAATTAAGGCAGCAGCCATAACAAAAAGGGCTGCCGCATTAAGAAAAATGATACAAGATACAGCTGGTATAAATCATCCTTCTATACAATATCTTGTATATATTTTGCTTAGTGCGACAGCCCCTTTTATATGTAAAAATAGTACATTCAAAATTCTCCGTGCTGCCCGTACTGTCTTAGAACGAAAGCAGAATATTGATGGTTCCAAACGGATAAAGCACCGGAAACAGGTATGATACAGCATCCTGGCGCAAATCAACCAGGTTTTCATCGTGTATTTCCGGCGGTGCCAGCTGCAGCTCAACGGAATTGTTGTTTGACATATTTACCGTAAACAGGCCGTTGTGGAGATTCAGGAAATCTTCCAGGGAAGCCTGTACATATTCGTCAAATTCGTCAAATGTGTCCATTGCATAACGGGAAGCAAATTCTACGGCCATTTCACGGCTCATATCAAGGGCCGTCATAATGTCATATTTTCCGTGAATATGCTGCGCAATGCCAAACTGTGTGGCGTATTCCTCGCACAGGACTGGCGTCAGCGGCGTAAAATCAGCCCCGATAAAGCGAATCAGGTTGTTAAAAAGCAGTGTCAGGTATGATTCGTAAATATCGCTGTTGTTCAGGCTGTCCAGCTTGAAATAGTGGCGGATGAGCTTTGCTACCTGCTCCTTTTGGTCAATCTGCAGGTCGAGGTCATAAATCTCGTGCTCGGATTCATAATCAATAATTAAATCTTCCAAGTCACTGTTTGTAATAATGCCCTGCTCAATTAAAACCTGTCCAAGCAGAAGGTATTCCGGGCTCTGTTCCGACAAAAGCCGGTTTACCTCGTCTTCTGTCAGGTATTTGCGCTCAACGGCAAGCTCGCCAAACGGCTTGTCTTCGTGTGTCTGCGCAACAACGACATCGTCGATTTCTTTGGCGGTCATCAGGTTATGATACATTGCCAGCGTCCCTAATTTGATATGGCTTGTCGATTCTTTGTTAATTGCTTCAATAAGCTGTTCCGGCGTTACAACATTCCGGCACAAAAGAAAATTCCCAAAAAATTGTGTATACATAGACTGTCTCCTCTTTTAACATTCGAAACGTGCTTCGATAATCCGTTTAATACTGCTGGCAGAGAAAGGTTTTTGGATAAAATCCTTTGCTCCGGCTTCTATGGCATTTTTCAGCTGTTCTTTTGTACCGATAGAGGAAGCGATAATAATAGTTGCTGAGGGATGCTGCTGCATGATTTCCCTTGCTGCTTCGACACCGTCTTTGACTGGCATGACAATATCCAGGAATACAATATCCGCAGGTTCCGCATTAAAGCTGTCGATTGCTTCCTGACCATTAGCAGCTTCTATATAATGTGTTGCACCGAGTCTGGATAAAATATCCTTTAATTGTTTACGTGCCAGAATTGAATCATCCCCGATTAAAATTTTGGCTTCAGATAATAACATAGTGATACACTCCTTTTTCTATCCTTATGTTTAAATTTTACAAGATAAATACAAATTATGCAATGAGAAATTTGGAATTATTGATAAAAAAGTACAATTTTATTTGAAACAGGCAAAAAACGCCAAAGGTCAGATAAAAAACCTCTGGCGTGTTATCCAAAAAACTGGCATCTGGTTACAGCTCGCCGGCACGTTCCGACATCGGGATATATTCCCGGCGGTTTGAAACGCTCATATAAGCCGGGCGCATAATCCTGCTGTTATAGGCAATTTCTTCCAGCCGGTGCGCGCTCCAGCCGGCAATCCTTGCAATTGCAAAAATCGGCGTGTACAGCTCCAGCGGCAGGCCCAGCATCCGGTAAACAAATCCGCTGTAAAAGTCCACATTCGGGCTGACGCCCTTGTAAATCTTTCGTTCATCCGAGATGACTTTCGGGGCAAGGCGTTCTACCATTGCATACAGCGCAAATTCATCCGTAAATCCCTTTTCAATTGAGAGCCGTTCGACATAAGAGCGGAAAATACGGGCACGCGGGTCGGACAGCGAATAAACGGCATGGCCCATGCCGTAAATAAGGCCTGCATGGTCAAACGCTTCCCTGTTCAGGACTGCTTTCAAGTAGGCGCGCACCTCGTCCTCGTCTTTCCAGTCTTTCAGATTTTCTTTCATATCTTCAAACATCTGGACGACTTTAATATTGGCACCGCCATGTCTTGGCCCTTTTAAAGAACCAATCGAAGCTGCGATAACCGAGTACGTGTCGGTACCCGAGGAAGATACCAGGTGTGTTGTAAAGGTCGAGTTATTGCCGCCGCCGTGTTCCATATGCAGAATCAGTGCAATATCCAAAAGCTTTGCTTCTAATGGTGTATAGCTGCTGTCCGGGCGCAGGATATGCAGGATTGTTTCCGCCGTAGACAGTTCAGCCAGCGGCTTGTGGATAAACAGGCTTTCCCCGTCGTGGTAATGGCGGTATGCCTGGTAGCCGTAGACCGAGAGCAGCGGAAAGAGGCTGATCATCTGCATGCACTGGCGCAGCACGTTTGGCAGGGAAATATCATCTGCCTTATTATCATAGGAATAAAGCGTGAGAACGCTTCTGGCAAGCGTATTCATCATATCATGGCTGGGAGCCTTCATAATAATATCACGTACAAAGCTCGTTGGCAGGGAGCGGTAAAAAGAAAGCAGGCTGGTAAATTCCTTCAATTCCGCTACGGTCGGAAGCTTGCCGAAAATCAGGAGAAAGGCGCTTTCTTCAAATCCAAAATGGTTGTCCGGCCCGAGCCCGGCAATAATGTCCTTTACATTGTAACCACGGTAAAACAGCTCGCCGTCGGCAGGAATAATCTGGTCGCCATCCCTTTTGGTGGCACATACTTCGGAAATTTCAGTCAGCCCGACCAGCACGCCCTTGCCGTTGATATCACGAAGGCCCCGCTTGACGTCATATTTCCCGTACAGGGAAGGGTCAATCGTAAAATGAACGGCGCTCAGGTCAGCAAGCCGCTGGATTTCAGGCGTGATAAGGGAAAATTCGTTTTCTTTCATATACATACCTCCTGTCTGCTGATTATCTTAACACAAGATAAAAGGGGAAAACAAGGAAAATTGTGAAGATTGTGTAAGTTTTTATATTTTTCATAAAAAATTAAGGAATCTTCAGGGACAGGAACAGGAATGCCGCAGAAACTGCTGACCGGCCCTTGCCAGCTGTGAATTTTTACTGAATTTTCAAAAAAAGATTGACAAAGAAATATCATAGTGTATAGTTTATATTAGTGTATTTTCCCATTTTACAACGGGAAACCTAATCCTATTCAAAGTTTAAAGGAGGCAATAGTAATGTCAACAAAAGCTTTTTATCCAAGAACTGAAATCGGACCAAACAAGCCAGGCTTTCCGAAAGCCAGCTCGCCTGTTACAAATACGAGGGCTATTATCGAAGCTCCGTTTTATGGCAATAATGTCATAAAAATCAATACATTAAGGGAAGCTTATGAGCTTGCCAAAAATTCACCTGGAACCATTGTAACGGACATGCCGGTATACAAGGCTGAGGAAATCGGCTTAGAACCGGAATCTAAGGTGCTGTTATTTAATGACGGTTCCATTACAGGCCGTTATGCAGCTGCAAGAAGGATTACCGGCAAGGAAGGCACGGACTGTGCAAAGCTGGATAAAATCCTGATGGATGCGGTATATGACACACGCTGGAAAAATATGTACCACGCACAGGTATTTATCGGCCTGGACCCTGAATTTATGGTAAAAGCACATCTTCTGATTCCGGAAGGGGAAGAAAACATTCTTTACAACTGGATGCTGAACTTCCAGTATATGAATGATACTTATACAAAGATGTATAAAGAATCCCTGCCAGTCGGCAATGGCAATGAGCCGGATGTATATATTTTCTCTGACCCGCAGTGGACAGGCTCAGACCAGACGGATGTATGCGACGGCAAATGCTTATGCTACTTTAATACAGAGACAAACTGCGCTGCTATTTTAGGCATGCGGTATTTCGGCGAGCATAAAAAAGGCACGTTAACGCTTGCATGGGCAATTGCAAACAGAAACGGCTATGCTTCCTGCCACGGCGGACAGAAAGAATATACCCTGGATGACGGCTCTAAATATGTTGCAGCGGTATTCGGCTTATCCGGTTCCGGCAAGTCTACGCTGACACATGCAAGGCATGACGGAAAATATCCTGCAATTAAAGTACTTCATGACGATGCATTTGTAATTAATACCGATACCTGTGCTTCCATTGCATTAGAGCCGACTTACTTTGACAAGACAGCCGATTATCCGACGGCATGTGAAGACAACAAGTTCCTGTTAACAGCACAGAACTGTTCTGCAACGCTGGATGATGAAGGAAAGGTTGTGCTGGTAACAGAAGATATCCGTAACGGCAATGGCCGTGCAATCAAATCCAAGCTGTGGTCACCGAACCGCGTGGATAAAATTGACAGCCCGGTGAATGCGATTTTCTGGATTATGAAAGACCAGACACTGCCGCCAGTTGTAAAATTAAAAGGCGCTTCCCTCGCATCGGTGATGGGCGCGACACTGGCTACCAAGAGGTCTACCGCAGAAAGGCTTGCTCCTGGCGTAGACCCGAATGCACTCGTTATCGAGCCGTATGCAAATCCGTTCCGGACATACCCGCTTGTAAATGACTATGAGAAATTCAAGAAGCTGGTTGCTGAGAAAAACGTAGACTGCTACATTATCAACACCGGTGACTTTATGGGCAAAAAAGTGCAGCCGAAAGATACGCTTGGCATTCTGGAAGCTATCGTGGAAAAGAAAGCGGAATTTAAGCCTTGGGGACCGTTTACAGATATTGAAATCTTCGAATGGGAAGGCTTTGTTCCGAATTTAAGTGACAAGGACTATGTTTCCCAGATGAAAGCCCGCATGGCAGACCGCCTGAACAATGTAAAGGAACTGGACACAAAAGAAGGCGGCTTCAACAAGCTTCCGGCAGATGCAGCAGAAGCTATCCAGAAGGTAGTAGACCAGGCAAATACATTATAAAATATCCGATTTGATAAAAAGCGTTACTGGATGTCCCGGAAAGGATTTTTCGAATACGCTTCAGGCATCCGTACAGCAGAGACGGATTTATGTTCCCGTATTCAGGAGAAATATTTGCAAGTTCAGCCTGAACCCTTGTATGCATGCGGGGGTTCAGGCTGAACTGCTGTCTGCATTTTACGTGAAGTTAACGTGAACGTTACGTTAAGGAGTTCAAAAAAAGACGAAAACCTGCAGCAAATCATGCCGCAGGATTTGCTAACAAATTTTGTGAAAAATTTACAAAAATCTTGCATTTCTGGAAGTTCATGTAACAGCATATGCTGTTTTTTGGATAAATTTCCTAAAAATGACAAGGTTTTTTGTTTGAATTTCGTCAGGATTCTGCTTTTTTCGGCAAAGAAGATAAAGTTAGAAAAAATACCATAAAATACATCATGCTGTATGTAAATAATTGTTGCAATACTGCACATAGTAGAGTATAATCAATTTCAATAAAAGTATTTACCTGGGGTGTGCGATAACCTGCTATTTTGAACCTACATTTTCTTTTACGGGATTCCAATATTTTGGGATGGATGTCAGGCCATCATTACGCAGTGGAAGGCAGAAGTACCATTGAGGTTACCCACCTAGCTTTGCTAGGAGTCAAAATTGTGGGACCGGCATTTCGGGGGTACTTTTACAAAAGAAGAATCTGTTCAGGACACGAAAGATACTGGCCATTATGATTACAAAAGATTGTGAATACAAAATACAAAAGAACAGATACAAAAGACGATTTCAGTCATTTACAAAAGAAAAGAATTTTGCTGAAAATTTTACGAAAGATAAAATCGGAATCATTCGGGTGAAAACAGGATTAACATCCGGTTAAAGCCTGATACAAAGAATAAAGAACAAAAGAACCTTAAGCTACAAAAGCACAGCCCATCTGGGAAGGTACAAAAGATAACAAAAAAGGCAGATAGCTTTTGTTCCGCATAAGCTTCAGCATAAATTCAGGAAGCTTTCAGATTTCAGATACGAAGGTTTCCGGTATCATGTCATATCCGCAGGATATGTTCCTCAACCTATATGATACGAAAGATTTATACGATACAGAAATATCAGGAAATTTAAAAATGCAAAAGAAAAGCTTCATGAAAAGCACCTTATGCCAGCCGCACGGTTTTTTATGATAAAACTCAAAAAGCAGGCTGCTGGCGGATATTACCAGGACTGTACAGAAGAAAAACAGGAAAGAACATCAGAAAATGCATGGTATGAAAAAATACAGAAGCTGACTTTGAAAATACAGAATCTGATAATAGAAAACAGAACCATTTGAAAAGCACAGGAAGATAAAATGTAATAGAATGATAAAAGAAGCTGCATTTCCGCAGCTTCTTTTATGGTTCTGCGATGGCAGTATTTTACAGTCTTTTGTCATAAATACAGCAGAAGGCTGCATACAAATATTGGAGCAGGACACAATCGCAGGGACGCAGCCGTCAGCCTGCCTGAACGGCCGCGTAAAGGAATCAGATGGGACAGGTGGAAATGGACAGAGCAGCAAAAGTAAAACAATACCGGAAAAAAAGAAGGGGCAGCATAAAAAGCCGCACCGGACGCAGCATGCAGGGGCAGGCGGCATCCCGGGCAGGCGTTACCGCAGGCTGCCTGCTTGTGGCAGGGCTTCTGGCTGCATTTATCTTTTTTATCAATGGGAAAAGCACTGGAAAAAACGAACTGGATTATGTATCGAAAGGGGAATTTGCATCCCTGATGTCTTTTCTGATGGATGAAATGCCCCAGAAATGGGCAGACGATGCCGGTTCGCCGGTTACCCGTGCGATGCTCCGGGATTTTGTGCGCAGCATGGGCCTGTCAGAAGCGGTTTCGGTTGAGGGCGGCAGTGAAAAATTAGAACGTGCTGCTTTTATGGAATATTATGAGCGTATCCTGGATTACCTGGACACCGCAGAATCCGTACAGAAACAGGCTATCCTGCTGCTGGATAAAGATGGAAGCCTGCTGCGGACACAGGACGGGGAACTGCATATGAAGACAGATTCCCTGCAATTAAAGCCGTTTTATACATATCAGGCTTACCTGATGGGCCAGACCGTGCTTGGCATAGCATCCAAGTCCGAAAAAACAATTGCCCTGCGCGGAGCAGTCATCCAGTCTGCCGGCAGCCGGAAGACCAGATTTGCGTATCAAAAACGTGAATATGAGATTGCATCCAAAAGCCCGCAGGAGGTCCGTTCGGGTGCGTCCTGTACGCTGTGCATCAAAGATGGCAGGATAACCCGTGTAAAGGATATCCAGGAAGCAGAAAACGAAAAACCGGACACAAAGCAGGCAGCCGTGTCTTTGCCGGAATCGGTAAAGGTATTGATTTTAAACAGCGGCAGCATTCACTATGACCAGGTTTTTTTAAGCTGTGACAGCGGATGCAGTGCAAAGCAGAGCAATAAAAAGAAAAAGGCCTCATATGGAAAAGATGAGGTCATACCGGTTAAGAAGCTGAAACTGAAAAAGGGCGGTTCTGTCACGGTAACCCCGAAAAAGGCGGATGGCAGGATATGTCTGACGGATAAAAAAGGCAGTCCGGTTTCGAAAGGATATTATGGCAGCATGACCGTGTACCGTGATAAAGACGGCTGCTATGTGGTAAATAAAGTACCGGTGGAAAAATACCTGTATTCTGTTACAGCAAGCGAGATGCCGTCTTCCTTTGGAACCGAAGCATTAAAAGCCCAGGCAGTCTGTGCAAGGAGCTATGTCTATCGGCAGATGCAGGCCGGTGATTATGAAGCGTATCATGCCCAGATTGATGACAGCACCAACTATCAGGTATATAATAAATCCGATATCAGTGAAGAAGATGTGACGGCAGTGGAAGAAACAGCCGGTGAAATCATGTATGTGCAGGATGAGATTGTAAATGCTTATTATTTTTCATCTTCCCATGGCTATACATCGACGATGGAGATTTGGAATCAGGATGAAGATGCTTATCCTTATTTAAAGTTTAAGTCCCTGAACATGAAAAAAAACGCAAAAAAGCCGGATTTGTCCGATGAAAAGACATTCCGGCAGCATATCAAATCAGATAAAACGAAAACCTATGACAGCAGCAGCCGCTATTACCGGTGGCAGGCAAGGCTGGAATTCAGCTCCTGCATAAAGGAATTAAAGGAAAAAATCCAGCAGCGGTATCAGGTGAACCCGGATAATTTCAGCTTTTACCTGACATCTGGCAAAAAGCCGAAAAAAGTCACTTCTTTAAAAGGATTCGGCGGGATAAAAAAGATATCCTGCGCCAGACGCGGAAAATCGGGTGCCGTTTTGGAGCTGTCTGTTACATTTGAATTTGGCAGGGCTGTGATTCAGTCCGAATATAACATCCGTGCTGTCCTTGGATGCGCCATGGAGCAGATTTCCTATGCGGACGGCACAAAGGACACAGCAGCACGGTTTCTTCCAAGCTCTTTTTTTGCGATTGAATATGATAAAAAAAGCAGGCGCTATGTGCTTTCCGGCGGCGGAAACGGGCACGGCATGGGCATGAGCCAGTACGGGGCATCCGGCATGGCAAAAGAAGGATGGAGCTATCAGGATATATTAAAATTTTTCTATGACGGGGCGGAAATCAGGAAAGCAGCCTGAAAGGCTTTCGGGCATACAGAATCAATCACGCGTGGGAAAGGAATGGCCATGAAGCGGGTAGTTTTAGACGGAATTCGGTTAATGGATAAATGTAAAAGGGACAATATCGGTGCATGCGCAGCCCAGACAGCATTTTTTATTATGATGTCTCTGGTGCCGTTAATCATGTTTTTTATTACGCTGATTCAGTATACGCCGATTTCGGAAGCCATGCTGCTGCAGTGGGTGCACCAGTACCTGCCGGATTACCTGGAACCGGTCATTATCACGGTTCTGGATGAAGTGTATTCCGAATCCGCGGGCATTTTGTCGACAACGGCGGTCATTGCCATCTGGTCGGCATCCAAAGGGCTGCATTACCTTTCCGACGGCCTGGACGAAGTCAACGAGGTTGTGGAAAAACGCAGCTGGTTTATCCTGCGCATCAAGGCTGTCTTTTATACGTTCAGCTTTCTTGTGGCGATTGTGACGTTCCTTGTGCTGCTTGTATTCGGGCGTTCGCTGGAAGAAGTCCTGATTTATTACCTGCCAGTTATAGGGAATATTGTATCGCAGATACTGGATTTCCGCATCCTGATTATCACGCCGATTATGATACTCATTGTCATGATGGCCTTCCATTCCCTGCCAGACCGCAAGGCCGTGACCGGGCGCAAAATCAATTTCCATAACCAGCTGCCCGGGGCAGTGCTGTGCACCGTAGTCTGGTATGTATTTTCCATGGGCGTGTCGGTGTATGTGGGGTACTTTAACGGATTTTCCATGTATGGCTCCCTGGCAACCATTGTGCTGACCATGTTCTGGATATATTTCTGTATGTACATCCTGCTGTTTTGTGCGGAGATTAACGGGTTTTACTATAAGGAGATTGAAGCGTACTGGGATAGGCTGCACAGCAGGAGAAAGAAAAAATAGCCAAGCCAGGCTGTATCCCTATAATTCCTAACAAATATCCGTGTACAAGGGCCTGCAAACGATATAAAGAAATAATATGATTGCCAGCATGGGAAAGGGAAAGCATATCAGTATGGAAACGCCGACGAAGATTTGCGAAACCTTAGACTGCGATATTTCAGATGTAATTGAACTGTTAAAAGATTAAAACATCGCAAACTGCCATAAAAACAGCAATAGACCCGGATGGAGCACTAGTATTTTAGGGGAGAAAAGGCTGCCGCTGCGGCCGGTGCTGGACGCGCGCCACCGGCGCACAGCCACAAAAAACGGTTTCAGGACAGTCTGGCCCGAAATGTCAGTATCGCTTTGCTCCTTATGCTGACTTGGGGCTGCAAAAATAACAGGAAATCATGGCTGGACTCATAGTCCGGCCCAGGACATATTCAAAAACATCCTCGTCCTTACTCTTGCAGCAGCAAAGCGATTTTTCTCGATTAAAAAAGCCTGAATATTGAAAATTTTTCTTGCCTATCCGCTAAGACTGCGCTATAATAAAAAAATCCTGAAAAGAACATAATTCAAATGCAGCGAAGGTGGCTGTTCCGGCTGTTTGCCAGAACGCGCCCAGAAACCAGTTCCACTGACAGAGAGAAGAAGTGAGGCGCTGAGAGCTTTTTCCAGAACGGGGGATTTTGGGATTTCACACTGGAGCAGTCCGGGGGAAGTGTACGTCTTGTACATGCGTAGCCTGGAACGTTTATGCACGTTACGCATGCAGAGTGCCTGGCTGGAAAGCCGGGAATCAGGGTGGTACCGCGGAGCAGCTTCGTCCCTTTTTGGGGGATGGAGTTTTTTTATGTAAAAATTTATTTTCGATATCTATAGCTGAATGAATAAGGAGAATCTGCAATGAAAGACAAACTGCAAAAAATCAGGGAAGAAGCGATGCGCCAGATTCAGTCATCACAGGAGCTTTCAAAGTTAAACGAAGTGCGGGTCGCATTTCTTGGAAAAAAAGGAGAGCTTACGGCTGTATTAAAGAGCATGAAGGACGTGCTGCCGGAAGAACGCCCGGCAGTCGGACAGCTGGTAAATGAAACAAGGGCGGCAATTGAAGAAATGCTGGATGAGACAAAGAAAAAGCTTGAGGCGGCTGAGCTGAATTTCCGCCTGAAACAGGAAGTCATTGACGTAACCCTTCCGGCAAAGAAAAACCGCATCGGGCACCGCCATCCGAATACGATTGCACTGGAAGAAGTCGAGCGTATTTTTATCGGCATGGGCTATGAGGTAGTGGAAGGCCCTGAGATTGAATACGATTATTATAATTTTGAAGCGCTGAACATTCCGGCTGACCATCCGGCCAAGGACGAGCAGGACACATTTTACATTACGGACAAAATACTGCTGCGTACCCAGACTTCCCCGGTTCAGGTGCGGACGATGGAAACCCGCCCGCTGCCAATCCGCATGATTGCGCCTGGACGCGTATTCCGTTCGGATGAAGTGGATGCAACCCATTCGCCTTCGTTCCATCAGATTGAAGGCATGGTGATTGATAAAAACATTACCTTTGCGGACTTGAAAGGCACACTGGCAGAGTTTGCAAGGGAGCTGTTTGGCAAAGATACGCAGGTAAAATTCCGCCCGCACCATTTCCCGTTTACGGAGCCAAGCGCAGAGGTAGATGTGACCTGCTTTAAGTGCGGCGGCAGCGGATGCCGGTTCTGCAAGGGCAGCGGCTGGATTGAGATTTTAGGATGCGGCATGATTCATCCGAAAGTATTGAAGATGAGCGGCATTGACCCTCAGGTTTATTCAGGATTTGCTTTCGGCATGGGACTGGAACGGATTGCACTGCTCAAATATGAGATAGATGATATGCGCCTTCTGTATGAGAATGATGACCGGTTTCTGGCACAGTTTTAAGAGATGAAAACAGAAGTAACATTCAGCCTGCCTGAACTGTTACAAATAGAATGCAGTATTTGGAGGAAATAAAATGAACACTTCATTAAAATGGATAAAAGACATGGTTCCCGGGCTGGACGTTTCCCCGCAGGAATATATCGATGCAATGACGCTTTTCGGCACAAAGGCAGAAGGGTACGAAGCTTTTGACAAAGACCTGGAAAACATTGTGATTGGGCAGATTGTGAACATAGAACCGCACCCGGATGCGGACAAGCTGGTTGTCTGCCAGGTGGATATCGGCAGAGAGCAGCCGGTTCAGATAGTAACGGGCGCTCCGAATGTGGCACAGGGGCAGAAGATTCCGGTCGTATTAGACGGCGGGCGCGTGGCTGGCGGGCATGACGGCTCAAAGACGGAGGGCGGCATTCCGATTAAAAAAGGAAAGCTGCGCGGCGTGGAATCCAATGGCATGATGTGCTCCATAGAGGAACTGGGTTCTTCCAGGGATATGTACCCGCAGGCACCGGAAGAAGGCATTTATGTATTTGGAGACGATGCGCCTGTCGGTGCAGATGCGGTTTCGTATCTTGGCCTGGATGATGTGTCCGTGGAATACGAAATTACATCAAACCGCGTGGACTGCTTCAGTGTTATCGGCATTGCCAGGGAAGCGGCAGCAGCCTTCCGCCTGCCGTTTGAGCCGCCTGTTATCAAACAGACAGGCAATGACGAGGATGTCAATGACTATATCCGGGTTCAGGTAGATGATGAGCAGCTGTGCCCGCGCTATACGGCCCGCGTCGTAAAAAATATCAAAATCGCTCCGTCACCGGAATGGATGCAGCGCAGGCTTGCTGCACAGGGCATCCGTCCGATTAACAATATGGTTGACATTACCAACTATGTTATGGAAGAATATGGCCAGCCGATGCACGCTTATGACCTGGACACGATTGCCGGAAAACAGATTGTGGTGCGCCGGGCCGCAAAGGACGAAAAATTTGTCACGCTCGACGGCCAGGAACGGGTGCTGGATGATACGGTGCTGATGATTTGCGATGCAGAAAAGCCGATTGGCATTGCAGGCATCATGGGCGGGGAAAATTCCATGATTACAGACAGCGTGACAACGATGCTTTTCGAAGCAGCCTGCTTTGACGGAACAAACATCCGCCGTTCGGCAAAAAAAATCGGCATGCGTACCGATGCATCCGGCAAATTTGAAAAAGGGCTGGACCCGAACAATGCAATGGAAGCGATGAACCGTGCTTGCCAGCTGGTAGAAGAACTTGGCGCAGGGGAAGTTGTCGGCGGTGCCGTGGATGTTTATCCGAAGGTAAAAGAAGGAAGAAGGATTTTATTTGAGCCGGAGAAGTACAACCGCCTTCTTGGAACACAGATTGCACCGGAAACGATGCTGGAATATTTTCAGAAAATAGAATTAGGATATGATAAAGAGACCAATGAAGTGCTGGTTCCGTCCTGGAGACAGGATTTGGAATGCGGCGCAGACCTTGCAGAAGAAGCAGCACGGTTTTACGGTTATGACAAAATCGGCACGACACTGCCGTGCGGGGAAGCGACTACCGGAAAGCTCTCGTATAAGCTGCGTATTGAAGCAGCTGCAAGGGATGTGGCAGAATACTGCGGATTCAGCCAGGGCATGACGTATTCCTTTGAAAGCCCGAAGGTATTTGACCGGCTGCTGATTCCAGAGGATTCCAGCCTGCGCCAGGCAGTTGTCATTGCAAATCCGCTTGGCGAGGATTTCAGCATTATGCGTACCATTCCGTTAAACGGCATGCTTTCTTCTCTTTCTACGAATTTTAACCGGCGCAACAAGGATGTCCGCCTGTATGAACTTGGCAATATTTACCTGCCGGAGTCCCTGCCGCTTGCCGGGCTTCCGCAGGAACGGATGCAGTTTACGCTGGGCATGTATGGAGAAGGCGATTTTTATACGATGAAGGGCGTTATCGAAGAATTCCTGAACCAGACAGGCATGCATAAAAAGCCGGAATATGACCCGAAAGCCGGGAAACCGTTCCTGCATCCGGGCAGGCAGGCAGATGTGGTTTATGACGGCACGGTCATTGGCTATTTTGGGGAAGTGCATCCTGTGGTAAGCGCGAATTATTCGATAAAGGAACGCGTTTATATTGCTGTCATCGATATGCCGCATATTGTGGAGATGTCCAGTTTTGACCGCAAATATACGGGGATTGCAAAATTCCCGGCAGTGACCCGTGACCTGAGCATGGTATGCCCGAAGCAGATTTTAGCCGGGGACATTGAAAAGATAATTGAAAGCATGGGCGGAAATTATCTGGAAAGCTACCGGTTATTCGATATTTATGAAGGAAATCAAATCAAGCTTGGATTTAAGTCCATTGCGTATACCATTACGTTCCGCGCACCTGACCGCACGCTGGATGATGAATCCGTGAATGCGCCGTTAAACCGTATTATCAGGGCGCTGGAAGAAAAGGGCATCGAGCTGAGAAAATAAATACGATACGGAAAGCGGATGCAGAATATGAATGTAAAAGATTTTTCTTATGAACTGCCGCAAAGGCTGATTGCACAGGACCCGCTGGAAGACCGCTCCAGCTCCAGGCTTATGGTGCTGGGGAAAAAAGACGGTTCTGTCACGCACCGGGTGTTCCGGGATATTACAGAATATATCAATCCCGGGGACTGCCTGGTTATCAACAATACAAAGGTCATTCCCGCAAGGCTGTTCGGGCAGAAAGAAGATACCGGGGCTGCTGTCGAGCTGCTGCTGCTGCGCCGTCTTTGCGGCAGCCAGTGGGAAACGCTTGTAAGGCCGGGGAAAAAGGCAAAGCCCAAAACGAAGCTTATATTTGGAAACGGGATGCTGGCAGGGGAAATTATCCGCGTGGCAGAAGAAGGAAACCGGATTATCCAGTTTTCTTACGACGGCATTTTTGAAGAAATTTTAGACCAGCTTGGCGAAATGCCGCTGCCGCCTTATATTACGCACCAGCTGCAGGACCGGCAGCGTTACCAGACCGTCTATGCCAGGCATGAAGGCTCGGCTGCCGCGCCTACGGCAGGGCTGCATTTTACGCCGCAGCTTTTGGATGAAATCCGCGCAAAAGGGGCAGACATTGCAGAAATCACGCTCCATGTAGGACTTGGCACGTTCCGCCCGGTCAAAACAGAGAACGTGCTTGAGCACCATATGCATTCGGAATTTTACCGGCTGGAGCAGGAAGCGGCAGATAAAATCAACCGCGCAAAGCAGGGCGGCGGGCGTATTATTTCCGTAGGCACAACCAGCACAAGAACACTCGAATCCATAGCAGACGAGCATGGATTTGTAAAAGCCGCAAGCGGCTGGACACAGATATTTATCTATCCGGGCTATCAGTTCCGGTGCATTGATGCGCTGATAACGAACTTCCACCTGCCGGAATCCACGCTGATTATGCTTGTCAGCGCACTTGCGGGCAGGGAGCACGTGCTGGACGCGTATCGGACAGCGGTGCAGGAAGAATACCGGTTTTTCAGTTTTGGAGATGCGATGCTGATTGTATAACATGAATTCAAAATATATCAGTCAGGCATTTTGGCTCTGGCATATAAAATGGAAATACACATAACCATTCACATGGAAGCTGCTCAGGCATCACTGCCTGGCAGTTTTTTTTGTGCTGCAAAAAATTTCCTCTGTGCTATTGACAGATGGCCTGCAAGGTGTTATCCTAAATTAAGCCTACATAATGTCATCATAAAGGCAAAGACTGAAAAGGGAAGGGGGAACCGGTGATGATTCAGCAGGTTTCAGACTCCGAGCTGGAGCTTTTAAAAATTATCTGGGCAGAGGGGGGAACGGCGCTGTATGCCAGGATTATGGAAGTGCTTGCGGATATGGGAAATACATGGCAGAAAAATACGGTCATTACGCTTTTATCCAGGCTGGCGGACAAAGGGCTGATTCAGACAAAGAAAATAGGGCGGCGCAATGAGTATACAGCCATTGTATCGGAAGAAGACTACCAGACGGCACAGACACAGACGCTTTTGAACAAGCTTTACGAAGGAAGCGCAAAAGGGCTTGTTTCCACGCTGATTCAAAGAGAAATGCTCTCAGCAGGTGATTACGAGGAACTGAAAAAATTCTGGGAAAGCGGGGAAAACAAAGGGTGAACGATATTCTGATGCTGTTTTTGTCCATGTCCCTGTCGGGCTCCCTGCTGATTCTGGCACTGCTGCTTTTAAAGCCGCTGTATCAAAACCGGACCAGGCGCAGGTGGCAGTATTATATCTGGCTGGCGGTAATTGCGCGCCTGCTGCTGCCGTTTTCGCCGCAGCAAAGCCTTTCCGGGATGCTGGCTGAACGGGCCGGATGGATGGTTTCTGGCATATCTGATGCAAAAACAGGCATTCTGGCGGAAAAAGAAAAAAGGCAGGGGGACGGCGCTTTTGGGGACGGCGCTTTTGAAACAGACAGCCTGTCAGGGCAAAAGACTGCAGATTCCTATCCGGAAACCAGTACGGCAGAAGGAAACGGCCGTTTTACAGAGCCGGATTTCGAGAATTTTTTTCAGGAGGCTATACCAGACAGCAGCACTGCTTCGCCGGAATATACCGATACAGAGCCGGAAAGCGCAGGAACAGGGAAGGAAAGTGCCGGAAAGCTTTCGCTGGAACAGGACTTTCGTGCTGCTGGAAGATTTTTGTCAGATGCCGGAATAAAACTGCTTCCGTATTTATGGATGATATGGCTGGGCGTGGCAGCACTTTTACTTGTCCGCAAAATAACCATTTACCAGAGTTTTGTCAAATATATCCGGGCCGGGCGGGAAGAAATCGCTGATGTAAAGCTGTTAGACCAGCTTGCGCAGACCGGGGAGCAGGCAGGCGTCCGGCGTCCGGTCGAGCTGTATATAAACCGCCTTGTGTCCTCGCCGCTGCTGCTTGGGTTTTTCCGCCCGGGCATTGTGCTGCCGTCTGACGGGCTGCCGTCTGACGAGTTCCGGTATACGGTATGGCATGAGCTGGTTCATTATAAGCAGCGGGATATGTTTTATAAATGGCTGATGCAGATAACGGCCTGCCTGCACTGGTTTAATCCGCTTGTCTGGCTGATGAGCCGTGAACTGGAACGCGCCTGCGAGCTGGCCTGTGATGAAGCGGTTATCCAGCGTCTGGATGAAAGCGGGCGGCGTTCTTATGGGAATACCCTGCTGCATGCACTAAAAGCAGGGGGAGCTTATAAAAATTCTCTCACATCGGTTATGCTGAGTGAGAGTGCAAAACAGTTAAAAGAAAGGCTGGGTGTGATTATGAATTATAAAAAAAGCACAGTGTTTACGACGGCGCTGTCCGTATCGCTTACTGCTGCACTGCTGGCTGGTGCCGCAGCAGCCGGAGCGGCTGTCCCGTCACAGGCTTCACAGAAAAAACAGCTGGAAAACGAAAGCCTGCCGGCAGAAGATACAGACAGGAATAAAGCAGCTGCCAGTGACGCAGATAGTGCGGCAGGCCGGATTTTGGGCAGCAGCCAGGATGCGGGGGATGTAACTATAGAAACACTGGATTTCAGGGGAAACAAGTATTACCTGATTACCGATGAAAAGCAGCTGCGCGCGATTGGGCACGGCAGATACGGGCTGGATAAGGACTATATGCAGCAGGCTGATATTATGCTGTCTTCCCGGGAATGGATTCCGATAGGAACGAAGGAACATCCGTTTACCGGGAGCTATAATGGCAACGGATTTGAAATCACAGGGCTTACGATGACAGACCCGGATGCAGAACTGGCCGGACTGTTTGGCGCTGCAAAAGATGCCCATATTTATAACATTACGATGCGTGATTATGACATTGAAAATGCCGGAAGAAATAAGAACGGACATTCCGCTGCCCCGGTGCTTGCGCTTTCGCTTGGGAATGTGCGCTCCTATGACCATTTTTTATATCCCGCAAAGACAGATGACGCAGAGGAAAACGCATCCGCCAGCAGGGCGGCGTTTCTGGCAGAAGATTATTATAAAAATGGAAATATTCCGGCGTTTGGGGAAGCCTTTTCCATGCTGGATGAAGCTTCCCAAAAGACGTGGCTGAATAAATTATATAAAAACGGCGGGCTTGCATTTTTTCAGGCCAGCTTGCAGCAGCTGGACGAAGACAGTCCTTTGTTTCATGCATTTGCAAAAACCGCTTACCGGGATGATAAAATCGCATTTTTCTCAGTTGTTCTGCAGCAGCTGGATGAAGGCAGTTCTCTGCCGGAGGAGTTTGCGAAAACCGCTTATCAGGATGAAAAAATCAGCTTTTTTTCCGCAGCAGCTGAACATATGAGCAGCAAAATGCTGAAATCGTGGCTGCAAAAAGCTCAAAAAGATAAAAAGACAGCGTTTCAGGTGATGCTGCTGGATGCCCTGGATATGGATGACGAGCGGGAGCAGCTGGAACAGGAGCTGCAGGAAAAGCGCAAAGCTGAATATCAGAAGTATGGCATTACGGTAAAAGGGAATTCGTATTACTATAAAGGGAAGCTGGCCGGATTTTTCCTGGATATGCAAAAAGGCAGCAATACCTATACCCTGAGCACAAACCCAAAAGGGAACGTTTATGTGAAAGTAACAAGGGACGAAGACGGCAGCATTCAAAGCGCAGAGCGCATCAGTGAAGAAGAAGTACGCAAGCTGACAGGCAGCCAGGATGATAAATCTTCCGGAAAGAAAGATACAGACAGCCTGGATGCCCTGGATAAATTAGATGCGCTTGATAAATTGGATGCGCTTGATAAATTAGATGAACTTGATAAATTAGATGAACTTGATAAGCTTGGAAGCCTGCTGGACTGGCTTGGGAAAGGGAAGGAACAGCAGGATAAATCAGACAGCATGGACAAAAAACTGGAAGATGAACTGACAAAAGAAGGCGGGGTAAAAATTACCATTCCTGTCAGCATTGACAAAGTAAAGGATGGGGAATTTGTCTGGCTTGGCACATATGAACTGGAAGAAAATGACAGGGTCTATTACAAAGTGTCTGCCAAAACCGGAACGTGGCTGTCTGTCGGTTTTGCAAAGACTGGGACAAAGAAGCCGCGTACAACATACCACACGATATCAAACAGGCGGACAGATGGAAAGCTGGAAGTCAGGGACGACGGATTTGTCTGGAAAAAACCATTAGAGCCCGGGGAATACAGCCTGTTTGTCCATACGCGGGAATCGGACCTGAAACATGTGAGCGGAGTCGTGGTGATAGCAAAGGCACAGGACTTCCTGAAATTCCGCTTTTAAACACATTCTTTCCACTACGGAAAATACAGCTTTCAAGCGGGAAAGACAGAATGAGAAAAATACAGCTATTTATCAGGGAGAAAGGCAGAATGAGAAAAACACAGCTTTCAAATAGGAAATTTAAATGGATAGGGCTGCTGGCATGTATGGTTTTGTCTGTATCAGGCATAACACTGCCGGTATCTGCGGCAAAGCATCACAGCCATGTGGCAGAATATGGCAGCTTTGGAATAACCATTCAGGGAGATGCTTACTTTTACAATGGAACGCGCATCCGCATTTTTCAGGATATAAGGCCGGACGGCTCTTTTGAAAACAGCTTTGCGGACCGCAAAGGCACGGCTGACATCCGCCTGCTGCGTGGAAAAAACGGTGCAGTCACTGCGCTGGAGCTGATTGCGCAGGATGAAGCCAGAGAGATTCTGGAAGATGTATGGGACAGCATTCCGCCAGTCCCGGCCACGGAAAACAAGAAACAGAATGTGCAGAAAGAAAAAGCCGCAGGCACTAAAAAGAAGAACGGAAAGAAACCAGCTGCTGGAAAAAAAGCAGGAAAATCCGGGCAAAAGGCGGGAAAGAAGGGGGAATATACAGACATCCGCCGCTGTGAAATGGATGAAATTCCAGACAGCGTACAGGCTGTTATAAACAGGCAGTGTACAGGCAGCGGCTGGTATGTCATCCAGACAGGCAGCAGGCAGTATGTATACCGTAAAAACCTGCCAGGAGATTATGCCTGGCTGGTTTCTGGAAACAATCTGGATGTGCGCAGTATTGGCAGCCGCTCCTGTGTGCTGCTGTCGCTTGGCAGTGGATTTGATTTTACGCTGTCCTGCCAGGGAAAGCCGGCCGAATTCCAGGTTCTTCCTGCTGGATGAAGCTTTTCGGGCAGCCTGGATTTTTCTGATATTCCTGTTATATTAGGAACTGTCCATAAATAACTTTTCATATTGCAAATAAGCAGCATACTTCAAAAAGCGCTTCCAAAGGAGAGATAGAAATGAAAGAAGCATATCCGGTTATTTTATCACAGGGAAAAAACTTTATTGTTGTATATATACCAGACTTCGAAATAAATACACAGGGAAAAGACATTGCGCAGGCAATGGAAATGGCACGCGATGCAATTGGAATTATGGGAATCGATATGGAAGATGACGGAGAAAGCCTGCCAGCTCCAACACCT
>OFGR01001164.1_pt1 | contig 22410 bp, 24 predicted proteins | sample 1521811 | NCBI WGS metagenome assembly OFGR01 (sample SAMEA3504098, study PRJEB24116) | mouse gut metagenome | biome: mouse gut; feature: mouse-associated habitat; material: faeces | place: Denmark | collected 2011
TTCCTTTCATAATTGTTTTCAGAACGAGGCTGTCGCACGAAGCAAAACATATACAGGATATCGTATAAAAGAACCATGCAAACCAGCTATATCGTTTTTCTGAATGCGGCAGTCCCGCAGGAAAGTGTAAATGATGACAGAAGTGCATCCAGCCCTTCGCGCAGGTTACTGGCATCCGGTATTTTTTATAAGAAACGCTTGCATTTTATCCCAATTAATTTTATGATATTATCAGGCTGTGCCGGATTCAGGCACAGCTAAAAATAAGAAATCCTGAGGCAAAAGAAATGAAAAATCAAACCAGCAAAAAAAGAAAGCATCTTGGAAACAAAGTAAATCTGGCGGTCGGATTCCTGCTGATTTTAAGCATGGCAGTCGTGGTCAGCATCTGTATTTCGATGTTTTACAGCCTGACCATGGAAATGCTCCGCAAGCAGTGCGTGTATGCTTCAAATATGCTTGCTTACGAGCTCGACGGCTACGTCGGCCCGCCGGATAAAACAATTGTACTGGATGAACTGAAGGAACAGCTCGGCTGCGAATTTACGATTTTCCATGGAAATGAACGTGCCTATACGACAATCCAGCAGAACGGAAAACGCGCAGTCGGAACAAAGCTGTCAGAAGACATTGCCGCCATTGTACTGGAAAAAGGAGAACCTTATACCGGCAATGCATCGATTATGGGCGTAAGCCATCTTTGCTCCTACAGGCCGACAAAAGATGAAAACGGAAAAACAGACGGCCTGATTTTTGCAGGCATCTCGACAAGTGAAGCCTATGCACAGCTGAACCGTACCGTCCTTGCATCCATTGCAGCCGGAATTGTCATGGTTATTATCAGCATTATATTTATGTCGCTGTTTATCCGCCGCCGCGTCTCACGGCCGCTTTCAAAGCTGACAGAGCTCGCACATACCATGGAACAGGGAAAGCTGGGGCTTAAAGACAGCCAGGAGCTTAATACTTACATCCGTTCAAATGACGAAATCGGCCTGCTGGCAGAAATTTTTGAACATACCATCTGCCGGTTAAAGGGCTATATCGGCGAAATTTCCACCGTGCTGGAATCCATTTCAGACGGAAACCTGACGATAAGCACGGCACAGGATTATGCAGGAGATTTTACTTCGATTAAAACCTCGCTGGACGGCATTTTAAACAGGCTCAACAGCACCATGTCGCAGATTGTAGACAGTTCGGAGCATGTTTCCAGCGGTTCCAGGCAGATGTCAGCCGGCGCACAGGCTTTAAGCCACGGCGCCATGGAACAGTCCGGTGCCGTAGAAGAACTCGAAAAAACCGTCCGTGATATTTCCCGGCATGTAAAAGAAACTGCCTCGAATGCAAACCAGGCAAGCAGTGATGTAGACAAGGTCGGAAACCAGATATATGAAAGCAATCAGAAAATGCAGGAAATGATACGCGCCATGCAGGAAATCAGCGACAGTTCCAACGAAATCGGGAAAATCATTAAGACCATAGAAACAATTGCTTCGCAGACAAATATCCTGGCGCTGAACGCTTCGGTAGAAGCTTCCCGTGCAGGAGAATCCGGCAGGGGCTTTGCTGTTGTTGCAGAGGAAGTACGCGAGCTGGCAAGACAGAGTGCAGAAGCTTCCAAAACAACCTCAGAATTGATAGAACGCTCCATTACCGCCGTTGAATATGGCTCAAAAATAGCCAGCGAGACTGCCAGCCAGCTGGAAACAGCGGTTTCAGGCGTCAGCGGAATTGTAGAGACAACAAATGTCATTGCAGACGAGTCCCGCACACAGGCAGATCATATTGCACAGGTGCAGGAACGCATCAGCCAGATTTCCCAGGTCGTACAGACCAATACCGCAACCGCCCAGGAAAGTGCAGCAACGAGCGAACAGCTCAGCTCACAGGCAAATATTCTCAAACGCCTTGTCAGCATGTTCCGTGTCCGCCAGGCAGACGCGTGGAAAGACTGACCTTTTGGTAATCTATCCGGGTATCAATTGGCTGGAAGCAATTACATAACAATACTGTGTGCCTGCTTCCAGCTCGTCTTCTTCGATTCCCCATTCTTTTGCAGCCGCGGCAGTATACGCTGCCACTGGCTCTGGCGGGTTTAACGCATATACTCTTTCAATTACGGAAGCATCCAGCCCGTCCATAGGGATATGTACTTTTTGAATCCGTGGCGGCGGGTAAGCATCACCCAGCCAGATATGCCATAATTCCACTTCGCCGGCCTGTTTGAGGTGTTCCCTGATATACGCTGCAATCCGCCTGGCACGGCCCCTGATACACGAACAATCCCCAGGCCCGAAGGAAATGCCTGCACAGTACTTCTTTTGTGTCAGGATGTCTTCACCTTCCTTCCCGAACGGGGAAATCTCAAAATCATCATCCAGTTCTTCACAGTCCGAATCCAGGCTGGCATCTGCCAGAGATTTCCTGTCATGCCACAGCACCGTTTCGGGCCTGCTGCGGCCGCTGTTTAAAATATAATCTGGAAATTCCGCGCCAAGCGCTATGGCCTCATCGATGGATATCTGCCTGAAATGCGGGTTTTTTACTTCCTTAAACGGCATATCCGATGCCAGGTACAAAAAACTGCTCATATACTCTCTCCCCTTTTCAGCTGCTTATCAGCCTTCTGCCTGCAGAAAGCGGTCAATATACTCTGCAATAAGCGCTCCAAGCCCGCCTGCATTCTGTGTCTGGTAATTTTGAAATTCCTCCATATCTTTTGTGCAGGTTACAAACACAGGCTCTATAATAATTCCTGGAATCTGGCTGCGGTAAGTTTCCCGCATTTCCAGATTTCCCTGCTTCTTTTTTTCCGTCTCCCCGTCTTTTATCTCGTCCAGACCCCCATTATCCTTTTTTAACGCTCTCCCCGGCCTGTTCAGGGCACTGGAAATTTCGGACTGGATGCCGGCTGCAAGCCTGTGTGCATACCCGAATCCGTTATAAAGCAGCATGGAACCGCCAATCGAAGCATTCTGCTTATCACTCAGGTTTTTATCCTGAAAAGCATTTGCATGGCAGCTGATAAAAAGCTCTGCCCCAAATGATACAGCCTCTGCAACCCCGTCTTCATTTGCCTGCCGTGCCGTTTTTTTCGTTCCCCTTACAGAGCGGTACACCTTTACAGTATGCCCAAGCTGGGCCAGGCGGATGCCCAGAGCCGGGCCATAAGCATCGATGACAGCCTGCTCTCCCGGACTGCCGCACAGGATGTCTGCGCCTTTTATTCTTTCATATCCTTCCAGAATATCGTGTCCGAGCCGGATAAAAATCCGCCTGCTGATTTTATTTTCATTGTCCGAAACCGGGACAGACATTTTTGTGACAGTATCTGTCTGCGGGTCAAACAGGTAACTCTCCCTGCACTCTGGCAGTACCGGGCATTGTTCCCATTCTCCTGTTTGCGGGTTCCTTCTCTTATCTGCACGCAGCGGCGGCAGCTTTTTGCGCAGCTTATCGGCATCCGATGCTATTTGATCCAGGTCTGGCCGGGCATACATGCATTCCTTTTTCAGCTTTTCCAGTCTCAGGCCCAGCTCTATGCTGCCCGGTACCAAAAGGGCACCCGTAACGGATCTGCCCCTGGCTGCATTCCGGATACCGGACGGCACAGCAGCTTTGGGAATCATCCCCCAAATGGCTGTAATATCACAAGTTTCCATTCTGCATCTCTCCTTTTGCTATGCTGTACAGACGCTCAATCCGGAATAATTCAATCCGCAGTACTTCAAGGCCGGTTTCGGTAATCTGGTAAATTTTGCGCTTATTCTCCTCACGGATAAACCGTATCAGATTGTCCTTTTCCATTTTTGAAAGGCTGCCGTACATCGTTCCGGGTGCAAGCCGGATGGCTCCGCCTGTCATCTGTTCCACCTTCTGGACAATTCCATAGCCATGATTGGGAGTCTTTAAGCATAACAGGATATAAAACGCAGTTTCTGTCATCGGAACATAAACTTTTTTTATATGCTGGCTTAAAATCATAATTTTCTCCTTTTTTTGCATCTGTATTGCGATATATCGTACTGCTGTCTATTATAACGCACTACGATATATTTGTCAAGAATGGACTTATTTTTCATGACGCATCAGCTGGTTTCCATAGGAAAGGAAAACAGCCATCAGGGCCAGGGCAGCCAGTGCTGCTGCAAAAAGGCGGATGCCTTCCTGGTTCAGAAAATCCAGCCAGTCCGTTTCAGTCCAAAGCACGGATGCCAGGTTTGCCGCCATATGGGCCGCTGCCGCCGCAATCAGGCTTCCCGTCCGTTCCACAATATGCGCAAGCAGCAGTCCGAGCACGGCTGCATAGCACAGCTGCACCAGATTAAAATGCAGCGCCCCAAACAGCAGGGCTGACAATACCGCAGCCTGCGTGCTGCCACACTTTGCGCGGAGTCCCTGGTACACCAGCCCCCGGTACACAATTTCTTCGGCCAGCGGCGCAAGAATGCACAGCGTCACGATTTCCACCGCCAGGCTGTTGTTATAAAAAATCTCCGTTACATGCGCATAGCCCGGAGAAATATCCTGAAACCTGGTAAGAATCACGGTAAAAATATAATTGTTTGCAATCCCGCACATCACGACTGCCATGGCATAACAGAATGCTGCCGGATAACGGTAAATGGCTGTTTTATGGCTGCAAAATGAAACCCGCTGCCTTTTTGCATGCCAGACAGCCAGAATCAGGCAGACAGCCACTGACACCGCCTGGCGCATGATATCCGAACGTACCAGCCCGCTGGATGCAAGCAGGGCATAAACCAGATTGGTCAGCAGTGTATAAATCAGGGCCGGTGCCGCCGCCTGCACAGCATCCCTGCTACGCATCTTCGTTCACCAGTTTGTCATGCAGCTGCTGCACGGTCTGGTGAAGAACCGGGTGCTGGTACCACGGGGCAATTTCACACAGCGGCTCTAGCACAAACTGGCGCCTGTGCAGGTCTGCATGCGGGATTGTAAGCTGCGGGGTATTGAGCATGATATGGTCATAAAATAAGATATCCATATCCAGCGTGCGCGGCCCCCAGTGCACTTCCCGCTTCCTTCCCGCATGTGCTTCTATTTCATGCAGCGCGTCTAAAAGCTGCTGCGGATTTAGAATGGTTTCTGCATGCAGCACACAGTTTAAAAAATAATCCTGGTCTGTATTTCCATATGGCTTTGTTTCAATAATCCGGGACTGACCGCATACCCTGCAGGAAGCAAGCGCATCCAGCTCCTTTATTCCCTTTTTCAGATACGCTTCACGGTCACCCAGATTGGAGCCAAGCGAAAGATAAACATTGTGGCGGGTTCTGTCCACGGAAACACTTACGTTTTTAATCGGAAGCCCGATAGGTGCCCACGGCTTTTTTACTTTGATTCGGATTTTTTTCACCTGCGTGTATTTCATCATCAGTTCTTCCGCCAGATGCTCGGCCGCAGACTCAATCAGACGGTACGTGTGCTCCTGCATGTATTTTGTCACAAAATGACAGACTGTGCCATAGTCAATCGTATGTTCCAGACAGTCTGTCTGTCCGGCCTTTGACAAATCCAGGTCCATATATACAGACACTAAAAACTGCTGTCCTAAAATATTCTCCTCCATATACACGCCGTGCTTTGCATAGATGCTCAGGTCTTGAATCATAATCTGGTCCATTGAAAATTCCCCCTTGTACGCGCTTGTAAATATTTATCTCACACAAAAGAGGATAATAGTCTTACGAACTATTACCCCCGGTGAAAACATATAACTCACTGCAAAAATAAAACGATAAAACTATCCTGATTATACCCTATTTTGGACAAATGTCAATCTGTTTTCCATATAAAACCGCTTCTGCCATGCGCACAGCCCTTGCATTTTCCTTTACATCATGCACCCGGACGAACGAGCAGTGCTTCAGCACTGCAAATACGGTTGTCACAAGCGTTCCTTCCACACGCTCCCCGGCCGGCAGATTCAGCGTAAGCCCGATAACCGACTTGCGCGAGGTTCCAAGCAGCAGCGGGTAACCGAGTCCGGCAGGCTGCTCCAGGCAGCGGATGGCTTCCAGATTGTTTTCGTATGTTTTTCCAAATCCAATGCCCGGGTCAAGAATTATCTTATCATCCGCTATCCCGGCATTTTGGGCAAGGGCAATCGATTGCTGCAGATCTGACGCCATATCCTTCATAAAATCCACATAAGGATTCTGTTCCAGGCAGCGGTTATGCATCAGGCAGCAGGCTGCGCCTGCCTGTGCAATGACCCCGGCCATTTGTGTGTCATGTTTCAATCCCCAGATATCATTTACCATATCTGCGCCCGCAGCAAGGCATGCTTTTGCCGTGCCGCTCTTATAAGTATCAATCGATAACGGAATGTCAAAATTCCTGCGAACCTGCTCTATGACAGGAACCGTGCGTTCGATTTCTTCTTCCTGCGAAACCGGCGTATATCCCGGCCTGGTAGATTCCCCGCCAAGGTCAAGGATGTCTGCGCCTTCTTTTATCATCTGCTCTGCGCGGCTTAGGGCCGCATCCATGCGGTTCCATTTTCCGCCGTCCGAAAATGAATCCGGTGTCAGATTCAGGATTCCCATAATGTAAGTCCGGTTTTCTGTGTGAAATTCTTTTGTGCCTATTTTCATGTCAGTCTGCTCCTTTTGTTTTTCCATATAGTATTTTAACGCACACAATCAGAATTTCAAGCAAAAGAATTTCAGGTTCTGGAAAAAAGGTTACTGTTCACTTCGTGACCAGTAACCTTCGCAAATCCATCTTAAATTCGCTTCGCGAATGGGTTTTGCCCACTCCTGAATCACTTTCTTACGGAATCATTTGAGAATTTTGAAACAGTATGCTATACTTTTCTTCATAAAACAGACAGTTCAAATGCACAGGCAAGGAGGAACCGAATATGACCATACAGCAGGAAGCATACGAAAAAATCATGAAACTGCCGGATGACGGTGTCAGGCTTATTATTGCCCTGGCTGACGAAATTGCCAGGCAGAGCAGCTTTCTTTCATGCATGGATGCTGAACGGGCAAGAAAGAAAAAAGCATTTCAGGATATGCTGGACATGAAAAAACAGTCCGCCTATCCAAAAGATTTTGATTACAAAAAAGTGATGGAGGAAGCTCTTCATGAAAAATTCAGCTATACTGATTGACACGAATATTCTTATAAATTTCATCACTGACAGAGATGACCCCTATAAGCACGAGTGTAATAAATTGATGGAGCTGTGTGCGGAAGGGCTTTTTCAGGGATATATTGCATTCCACTCCCTGTCCACAATCTGGTATGTTATCCACAGGCAGAAAAATGAGAACGAAGCAAGATTCTGGCTTGAAAAAATCTGCGATATTCTTACCATTGCAAGTGCTCCCCAAAACCAGATTCAGGAAGCAGTACGCAACCGTTCTTTTCGTGATTTCGAAGACTGCCTTCAGGATGAATGCGCTGTTCATGTAAATGCACAATACATTGTAACCTGTAATACAAAAGACTTTCAGTCTGCAAAATCGCACGCCATTACACCGGATTCATGTATCAAAATGCTGACAGATACAGACTGACAAACGCAAGAATTTCTGCCGCATTAAGAAAAATCATACCGGTTATCGTTCGTTTCATTCATTCTTTTATACGATATTTATATGATTTACTTTATGCGGCAGCCCCCTTATGCATCCTTCCTGATACCCTGCTCAGTCCCGCTGCATCATCTGGAAAAACCGGTTCTGGAGCATATCATTATATTCAAACTCTCCCCGGGCTGCATACGTCACTGTCCGGCTGCCCGGTTTTTTAATGCCGCGCATCGTCATGCACAGGTGTTCTGCTTCCACCATTACCATCGCACCCTTCGGCTTTAAATACTCCATGACTGCATCTGCTGTCTGTGCCGTCATCTGTTCCTGCAGCTGGAGCCTTCTTGCAAATACCTCCACGGTGCGCGCAAGCTTGCTCAGTCCGGCTACTTTTCCGTCCGGGATATAGGCAATATGCGCTTTTCCGTAAAACGGCAGCATATGGTGCTCGCACATGGAATAAAACGTAATATCCTTTTCCAGCACGATATCTGTCCTGTCAGAATGAAAGGTCTTTGCCAGGGGCTCCTTTGCACTCTGTCCCATTCCGGCAAATACTTCCTGATACATCCGGGCAATCCGCAGGGGCGTTTCCACAAGCCCTTCCCGGGACGGGTCTTCCCCGATGCCTTCTAAAATCAGCCGGATGCCTTCCATTATTTTGTTCTCATCCATTGTCCATCACCGCCTGTTTTAAATCTCCAAGATAGAAAAACGAGCCGAACGCCAGCACCGCGCCGCCGGTACCGGCCGCCCTGCGTGCCAGTGCCGCCGCATCGCAGATATCCGGCACATACGCCGCATCCGCACAAAGCTGCGCTGCCTTTTCTGCCAGAAGCTTTCCATCCAGCGCCCTTGGATTATCCGGTGTCACTGTAAACACCCGGGACGCCAGCGGCAGCATCACCCGCAGCACCTTTTCATATTCCTTATCTGCAAGCATTCCAATAATATATACAAGCCTGCGGCCTGCCAGGCAGCCCTGCACCGTTTCGCGCAAAAGCAGTGCCGCCCCCTCATTATGCGCGCCATCGATATAAAAATCCGGGCCAGTGCCGATTTTTTCAAACCGCCCCGCAAGGCATGCTCCCGCCAGGCCCTTCAATACGGCACCTGCCGTAATCCGGATTCCTTTTTCCCGCAAAAGCGAAACCGCCGCCAGCACACAGGCCAGATTCTGCTTCTGGCATGCCCCTGCCAGCGCCAGCGTCCCCTGCAGGCCGCACAAATCCGGCGGCAGCAGCCCGCCTGCTTGCTGGCTGCTGCTTTTTCCTGTTTCAAACGCACTTCCCTGTGCGCTGTAAGAAAACCGGCTTAAAAAAAGCGGGACATCCGCGATGCGCAGCATGCTTCCTTTTTCTGCCGCCGCTTTTTGAAGCACTTCCATTACTTCGGACGGCTGCACGGCTGTCACGCACGGACAGCCCGGCTTGATAATGCCGGCCTTTGCCGCTGCGATTTCCTGCAACGTATCACCGAGAATGGCCATATGGTCCCTGCTGATGGAAGTCAGGATGCTGCAGATGGGATGTTCTGTCACATTTGTGGCATCCAGCTCCCCGCCCAGCCCGGTTTCCAGCACCACAAAATCACACGCTTCGCGCTGGAAACAGCAAAAAGCAATGGCTGTCTCGATTTCAAAAGCAGTCGGATGCGCCAGCCCTTCCTGCGTCATCTGCGCACAGGCTGCCCTGACATCCCCTGCTGCCTGTGCAAACTGTTCTTTTGAAACCGCAGCTCCATTGATTTTTATGATTTCCAGCGGGTGGAATACTGCCGGGGATGCATACTGCCCGGTTTTATAGCCCTGTGCTGCCAGAATCTGCGCAAGCATCGTGCATACAGAGCCCTTGCCGTTTGTCCCCGCAGCATGCAGGATAGAAAGCTGCCTGTGAACATTTCCAAGGCGGGACATCAGGCTTTTGATGCTGTCCAGCCCGTAAATGCTGCCATTTTTTCCCGCTTCTTTCACAAATTCCCTGGCCTGCTGATAATTCATCGGCTATGCCTCCCAGTCAGGCTCGTCATTTTCTGCCTTTTTGTCCCTTGTCATCAGCTCATAGACAGCATCCTTTGCCGGCTTGTTTTCAAATAAAACGGCATTCACCTGTTCGATAATCGGAAGTGAAGTATTGTATTTTTGGGCCAGCCCGATGGCTGCCCTGGCAGAATACACGCCTTCTACGACCATTTTTACTTCATCCATAGCCTGCTGCATGGTATAGCCCTGTCCAATCAGCATGCCCGCCCTGCGGTTGCGGCTGTGCCTGCTCGCACACGTGACAATCAGGTCCCCGATTCCGGTCAGCCCGCTAATGGTTTCGAATTTTGCACCCATCGCAAGCGCCAGCCTGCCAATTTCATTAATGCCCCTGGTAATCAGCGCTGCTTTTGTATTATCGCCATATCCAAGGCCGTCTGCCATGCCCGCTGCAAGTGCAATGACATTTTTAAGAGACGCCCCGACTTCCATGCCGGTTACATCCGGGCTTGTGTAGACGCGGAATGCTTCATTCATAAAATAATGCTGCACGCGCTCGGCTGTTTCCCTGCTTTTCGCCCCGGCTACGACAGCGGTCGGCATCCCGCACCCTGCTTCTTCTGCATGGGACGGGCCGGATAATACCGCCGTAACCGACTGCGGAATTTCCTGGCTGATAACCTGTGATAAGGTCATCAGCGTTTCTTCTTCAATGCCTTTGGCCACGCTGATAATCAGCTGCCCTTTTTCCACATGCGGGGCCATGCTTTTTGCCGTGCTTCTGGCATACATCGACGGTACCGCCAGTACAAGCGCTTCCATGCCGCATACCGCCTGACGGATATCGGATGTAAACCGGATGGATTCTGCCAGCTTTACCCCCGGCAGCTTTTCCACATGCTCCCTGTGTTCCTGCAGCATTGCAATCTCCGAAGGAAGCGCAGACCATACCGTTACTGCATGCCCGTTTTTCTCCAGCACTACCGCCAGCGCTGTTCCCCAGCTTCCCGCACCAATCATTCCTATTTCTGCCATTTCTGTCCCTTCCTGTTTTTCCTGTTTTTCTACTCTCATGCATTCCTGCATGCATTTCCGTTTTCTGTCCGCATGTATGCTGCGGTTTCCAGACAATCCGTTTTACCCTGCGGCTTATTTCTGCACGCCGACCTTGTTTTCCGTCCCGTTTAACAGCCTTCTGATATTGGACTGATGCCGGATTAATCCCAAAAGGCAGACGGCTCCGACGACGAGGTAAATTTCAAAGCATGCCTGCTGCGGCGCTCCCAGCACCCCGTTTAGCCCGAATATCAGGGTCTGGATAAAAAATCCGATACAGACAAGCAGCGACCCGACCGATACATATTTTTTCACAAATATGCTGAGTACAAATAAAAGCAGGCAGACCGGGACAGCCTGCGGGCAGAACGCCAGCATCATTCCGGCTGTCGTGGCAATGCCCTTGCCGCCTTTGAATTTCAGATGCACCGGAAAATTGTGTCCGAGCACTGCCCCAAGCCCTGCATACGCTTCCAGTATTTTTACCCCGTCCGGATAACGGCCACGGAAGATAAGCCATACAAGCAGCACGGCAAATACTCCCTTAAACCCGTCGCCAAGAAACACAAGCACGCCTGCCTTTTTTCCAAGCGTGCGGAACGTGTTTGTCGTCCCGATATTGCCGCTGCCCATCTGGCGGATATCTACATTTACATGCCTTGCATAAAAATAGCCTGTCGTAAACAGCCCGAACAGATAGCCGATAACGATGGAAAGGATGCGTGCTGCTGTCATTTTCTGTTCTCCTTTCGTTCACGGATAATGAATTTTAACGCTGTTCCCCGGAATCCAAAAGCATCCCGGATCCGGTTTTCAATATATCTTGTGTACGAAAAATGCATCAGCTCCCGGTCATTTACAAATATGACAAACGTTGGCGGTTTCACCGATACCTGCGTGATATAATACAGCCTGAGCCGCTTGCCCTTGTCATAAGGCGGCTGCTGCATGGCCACTGCCTCGGTCATAATTTCGTTCAGCACACCGGTTGACACACGCATGCTGTTATTCTGGATAACCATGTCAATCATGCCGAATATCTTGTGCAGCCGCTGTCCTGTTTTTGCAGAAATAAACATAATCTCGGCATACGGCATAAAACTCAGTACCTGGCGGATGCGCTCGGTATACCGGTAAATCGTTTTGTCGTCCTTTTCGACAATGTCCCATTTATTGACCGCTATAATAATGCCTTTTCCACGGTCATGGGCAATGCCTGCGATTTTGGCATCCTGCTCGGACACGCCTTCTGCGCCGTCAATCAGTATCATGACCACGTCCGCGCGTTCGACCGCTGTCACGGCACGGATAATGCTGTAGCGCTCGATTTCTTCCTTGATTTTATTTTTGCGCCGGATGCCTGCCGTATCAATCAGCACATACTCCTGGCCGTTATATACGACCTCGGTATCGATGGCATCGCGTGTCGTTCCTGCAATATCCGATACAATCACGCGGTCTTTTCCGCAGAGCTTATTAACCAGGGAAGATTTTCCGGTATTCGGCTTTCCGACAATGGCAATTTTCGGGCGTTCGTCTTCGGCTTCTTCCTCGTTCCTTTCCGGGAAATACCCGATGACCTCGTCAAGCATGTCGCCAAGCCCGAGCCTGGAAGCGGCTGAAACAGGCACTGGCTCCCCAAGTCCGAGATTGTAAAATTCGTATACATCCATCATGTATTTTTCAAAGCTGTCGACTTTATTGACGGCCAATATCACCGGCTTGTGGGATCGGCGCAGCATATCTGCAACTTTTGCATCCGCATCCACCAGCCCCTGGCGCACATCCGTCATCATAATAATCACATCTGCCGTATCGATGGCAATCTGTGCCTGCTCGCGCATCTGTGATAAAATAATGTCCTTACTGTCCGGTTCAATTCCCCCGGTATCAATCATCGTAAAATCATGGCCTGTCCAGGAAACATCCGCATAAATGCGGTCCCTGGTAACACCCGGCGTGTCCTGCACAATCGAAATGCGCGAGCCTGCCAGCGCATTAAACAGCGTCGACTTTCCGACGTTCGGCCGCCCTACTATCGCTACAATTGGTCTGCTCATAATTATCTCCTATTCTTCCTGCGTCCTTTTCCTGAAACGGATTTACAAATGCATCGTACAAATCCTGACCGTTAGAGTTTACAATAACTATTTCAACTTGTAAAGCCTTTTTCAGTCCGCTGACTGTCATATCATCCAAAAATACTTCTTCCCCGCTGCGCAGAAGGCTGCACGGCAAAAGCAGGCAGCTGCCAAGCTGCTTTTTCTGCAGCTGCTTTAAGATATCCTGCCCGGTTAAAAGCCCCGCAACCGTAATCTGCTCACCGAAAAAATCATTGCGCACAGCAACGACCTCTATTTGCGTCTGCGGATGGCGCTGCATAAACGCTTCCGCAAGCTGCCGGATAAAGGGAGCTGCCAGCATGCCGGTCGCAGCAGTTATCTTTTTTGCCGGCAGTTCATCCATATCTTGTTCTGCATCCAGCGCCTGGTAAAATTCGTCCAGCAGCAGGCGCAGCATGCCGACACCGTTTTCCAGCTGGACATATCCGTCATAGCTTTCCTGCGGCGGAACAGGGCCGATCCATTCCCATTTCCGCCAGCACCAGGCTGATCAGCGGCAGGCCTGCCAGCAGATACCACTCGTCCCCTGCATGGACAAAATGCGTGCCCCATTTCCAGAAACAGGCATCCTGCCAGCGGTGAATCTGCTCTAACACCCCGCGTGCTTCCTGCTTTGTAAACGGCTTAAGCGGATAAAGCCCTTCCCGGTATCTGGTAAGGCCCGCCGGGACAACGGACACGCTGCGCAGCTGCGGGATATATTCCGTCAGCTCCCGGATGCTGCGCTCTAATTCTTCCCCGTCGTTAACTCCCCTGCACAGTACAATCTGCGCATTCATTTCAATGCCTGCCTCGCACAGGCGGCGGATTTTCAAAAGAGCTTCCCCGGCAAAGCGGTTATTCAGCATTTTGCAGCGCAGTGCGGGATTCATCGCCTGAATGGAGATATTTATCGGTGCCAGCTTATACAGGATAATCCGTTCGATATCTTCTTCTTTCATGTTTGTGAGCGTAATGTAATTGCCCTGCAAAAAAGAAAGCCTGGAATCGTCATCCTTAAAGTACAGCGTCTTTCGCATCCCCGGCGGCATCTGATCAATAAAACAGAAAATACATTTGTTGCAGCAGCTGCGGTAATCGTCCATCAGGCCATTTTCAAATTCCATGCCAAGGTCATCCGCATAGTCTTTTTCAATTTCATATTCCCATTCTTCCCCATCGGGCTTTCGTATCAGCACGGTCAGGTATTCTTCATTCAGCTGGTAATGGTAATCGAACACATCCCGTACAGGCATATCGTTCACAGAAACCAGCACGTCACCCGGGCTGATTTCCAGCTCATCGGCAATGCTGCCCGGGAGCACGGATATGATTTTGTGTTCCTTCGGGCCCTTGCTGTCCAGCCCGGCCTGGTGCTGGATGGCTTGTCCGTCTCCTGCCGGTTCTGGCTGTTGTATTTGATTTATTTGTTGTATTTGATTTATTTGTTCTGATTGATTTATCTGTTTCATGCTTTTTCCTTTATTTTTTTCAATATTCTATTCTGCTTGTATCATGCTCTTTCCTTTATTTTTCAATATTCTGCTCTTTCTGTTTCCATGCTTTGTCTTTTATTTTTTCAATATTTTATTCTGTTAGTTTTATGCTTTGTCCCTCGTTATTCTATTCTTTCTGCTTCCATGAGCTGTCCTTTATTTTTCCAGATTTTTGTTTACTTATTATAATAGAGTTTCCTGCGATGTTCAAGGATATGTTTATCGTTTTTTGTCGAAATTTGTCGATTACTTTTGCTTGTTTATTGTCATCTTTTGACATATACTGATAAACATAAACCGACTACATATATTTATTCCGCACATTTCAATTAAAGGAGGTTTTCAGCCTATGTCAAAAAGCAAAAAACGCGTGCTGACTGTTACCGGCATTCTTGTCCTCATTGCAGCAACTGTACTTGTCTGCTATATCCTGTTCCGGCAGAAGGACGACCCCGGAATTTTGTACGACAACAATGCTTCCACCGGCATACTGCCCGGCATTGATATCGATGAACGGCGCAGGCAGCTGCAGGAAATGCTCGACCGCAGCATGATTGCATTTTCCATCAACACTTCCCCGGTCTTTCTCAACGGAACCTCGGAAGGCAACCTTCTGATTGAAAACCCTGGAAACAATGCAAAGCTGCTGCAGGTGCGCATCGTCATCAACGATACCGGCGAAGAAGTCTATGCTTCCAAATACATCAAGCCTGGCACATATATTGAATCTGCAAAGCTGGATAAAGTACTCGAAAAAGGCACCTATGACGCAACCGCCTATTTTTCAGCCTTCGAAGAAGAATCCGCTGCCTATATCGGCCAGACCGGCGCACAGATTGCGATTACCGTACAGAACTGACCCGCCGGCTTATTTTCAGACATAAACATACGGTAACAGATGCAGACAGGAGGTACTTATGAAGAAAAAAGCTCTCTTTTTACAAATTTTACTGGCTGCATCGCTGCTGTTTACCACAGCCGCTTATGCCGCTGAAATTTCTTCCACGAGAGATATTGCGATTGGCAGTTCCGGACAGATGGAAATGATTGGCACGATTGAGCCGAACATTCTTTCCGTTACCATGCCGACGTTTGTACCTTTCAGCATCAGCAACAGCATTCCTTCCCAGAATAAGGTTGTTTCTCCAAGAATCCATATGAAAAACAACTCCTATGTTCCGGTGGAAATCAATGTTGTTTATACAGATGTAAACATCAGCAAGTTACAGAACACACAGTGGAGCGACACGGGAAACGTCGGGCCAAACCAGATTGCAATCGGGTTAAAAAAGGGAACCGCAGCCGATAAAATGCCGGAAGATTTATCACAGGCACACTGGCTCAAGGCGAACAGGCCGCAGAACCTGAACGTTTTAAACCTGGATGCAAACGAAACAGGCGCACTCTACGTTGTAGGCACGCTCGGACAGAATGTTTCCGAAAATGCTGCTTTTAACGTAACACCGACTTTTGTTGTAAGGAATGCTTCACAGAACTAATGATTTGAGTTATTCCACAGAACCATTCATATGAGGAAAGGCATCTGTTACAGTATGTTTATATAAATCAAAATATGAATCACAAGAAAGGAATCACGGGATATGGCTGTCTACTATCTGCTCCTTATCTCACTGGCCGGGCTGGGATTTTTCCTGACCGGAAACCAGAAAACACAAAAAAAGACGGCAGCCTATCTGGCTGTCTGCCTCTTTGTCCTGACGGTATTTGCCACGCTGCGCTATGCCATCGGCTTTGATTACTTCTCCTACCGCAGCCTGTTTGACAGAAACGCATCCATGACCGCAAAGGAAATTTTACAGGCTTATCCGTATGAGCCGCTGTTTCATCTGGCATGCAGGGCCATTTATCTGTGCGGGCTTGGCTATCAGGCACTGATTGGAGCTGTCAGCCTGTTTGTGCTGTCTGCCGGCATGTGGTTTCTTTACCGCCATGCAGCACTTCCATGGATGGGTGTCTATCTTTATATTACCCTGCAGTTTCTCGCCTATGATATGAACCTGATGCGCCAGGCCATCGCTGTGTCCTTTTTCCTGCTGGCATACCCGTATCTGCTGGGCCAAAAGCCTGTGCCGTTTTTCCTGCTTGTGGCTGTGGGCGGGCTGTTCCACAACTCGTTATGGTTTGCATCTGTCCTGTATTTCCTGCTGCCCAAAAAGCATTCCCTGAAATGGAACGGCTGCCTTGTTGTGGCTGCGCTGGCTGCTTATCTGAATTTTGACCGGATGTTTGCCTGTGCAAAGCCGCTGCTGCCGGATAAATATGCTGCTTATGAATACTCCTATTTCTGGAACGCCAGCACGTTTTCCTATGTCGTTCCTGCCGGGCTTTACATGGTTCTGATTTTCCTGTTCCGCAGGCGGATTGCGTCAGAAACACGCCGGACAATCTATTGCAGCAGCGCGCTTTATCATTTCTTAATCAGCCTGTTTATTACAAAGCATTTTATTCTGGAACGGTTTGCGGTGTACCCGTTTATCTTTTCGCTTGCAGCCATTCCCGAAATCATTGCTTCTTATCAAAATGATTTTTATCAGGACGCTTCTTGTCAGGATAAAAACAGCAGCTCCTGCAAGACGGCTGGAAAACGCGCTTATTATCTGGTGATGCTGCTGTTTGTGCTATATGGCGGCGCTTATTTTCTGTTTGCGGCTTCCAAAGGGTTTCATCATGTATACCCTTACACCAGCCTGTTTGATAAAAGCATCTCTGTCCCGGCTGCTGCATCATAAGATTCCAATGCCGGATGATTGGTCAGTGCTTTTATCATATTCCACCCGTCCCGGCTGCTGGCAGCATTCTGCGGCACCGGGACAAATCCAAGGTCGAGGTAAATCCTGCAGGCAACCCAGGTGGTCGTCTGTGTCGGTATTTTTACATGCGTATAGCCAAGCTTTCGCATTATCCCGAGCACATGCGTTATCAGCGGCTTTGACAGGCCCCTGCCCTGATACTCCCTGTCCGCAGCCACCCAGTGCAGCCATGCATCCCCGGACTGGTCACGTCCTGAAATGTCATAATACGCGGTCGCAGTCGCAATTTTTTTCCCTTCTGCATTTTCTGCAAATACCATCCGGTCCAGTAACGTATGCTCCCTGCCGCCATAATAGCGGTTCCATGCGTCCAGTCCCTGTTCATAGGACGAAAATTCCTTTGCAGACTGTTCTATCCGAATCCAGCTGTCGCGGTCACCCTGTCTGTAAAATACAAACCGGTACCCGGGCGGCAGTGCATATTCCGGGATATTGTCCAGGCTGCGTTCCAGCATCAGCTCATAATACCGGATGCGGCTGTCAGGATTATCAAACTGCAGCTTTTTGTTTTTCATAAAACACCTCCCATATGTATGCCGTACAGGCTATAGTTTAAAATGGCTTGTCTCGCGCTGCAGGCTTTCGCTCAGCTGCGCAAGAACCGCTGTTTCCTGGCGGCAGTCTTCTACCGTTTCGGATAAGGCCTGCATGCCCGCACTTGTCGACTGGGCAGAGGATGCGTTCTGGCCGGATATATCCGCAAGCTGTTCCACAACGCCGCTGATAGATTCCTTCTGCTGCGTCAGGCGGCTGGTCTGTTCGTAAATATTGCCAGAAACACTGTATACAGAATCCGCTTCTGCTTTCAGCTCCAAAAATGCCGTCCTGGTTTCATTGAGCATCTGCTTCTGGCTGTCCGAATCGAGCCGGACTTCTTCCATTTTCCGCACACTGATACTGGAATTTTCCAATAGCTCGCGGATAACAGTTTCTATTTCATGGGCGCTGCCTGAGGAGCTTTCTGCAAGCTGGCGGATTTCTTCTGCCACGACTGCAAATCCCCTGCCGGCCTCACCGGCATGTGCTGCTTCAATGGACGCATTCAATGACAGCAGGTTGGTCTGTTCCGCAATATTTTGAATCATCTGTATCGCATCCTGAATTTTTTCTGCTGAAACATTGGTCGCAGCTGTCTGACCGGAAACGGTCACAATATTTTCCGCTGTTTTTTCATTCATTTCAATCAGCCTGTCCAGTATCTCGTTTGCCTGTCCGGACAGCTCCGTCATCCGGGCTACCGCATGCTCCAGGCTCATGCTGTTTTCAGAACCCTGTTCAATCACATCTGCCATATCACAAATCTGCCCGCGCGCAGCAGCCGTTTCCTGTGCCTGGGTGCTGCTTCCAGACGCTATGGCTTCCACGGATGCACTCATGGTCCCTACACTGCCCGCGATATGGGAAAATTTTTCCGAAAATTCGTTATTGCTCGCATTTAGCTGTATCGTCTGCTCACTGATTGCGGAAACAATCTGCTTTAAATGCATATGCAGGGTTGATACCGCATCTGCGATTACATCCACTTCATCCTTATGTCCCTGCTTTTCCTGCGGAATTTCCCCGCTGAGGTCTCCCGATGCAAGCACTTCAATCCGTTCGGACGCCCGCCGGATGCGTTTAGTAATCGAGTTTGACAAAAGCACCGATATTGCTGAACATATCAGGTAAGCCGCCGCGCCGACGGCAATCAGAATCATAATAATAATTCTTTTAAATTCCTGTATATGCGCCCTTGGCTTTCCGGCAAAGAGCATGCCGCCTTCTGCCGGCATATAATAGCCATAATATGCAATACCGTTAATATCAATATCAGAAGTAAAATAGGACTGCTTTTTATTTAAAACCAGGTCTATGACTTCCTGGTCCGCTTTCGTCCCGACAGCCCCCTCTATCGAACTTTCAATCCTTGTGTCGCCCTCAAATACCGTAATGTCAATTTCTTCGCCCTCATTCCTTAAATATGACGTATCTCCCTCAAAACCGGCAACCGCTACCCGCAGGGTTTCTTCAATCCTGATATCTACTTCACCAAAGGCAGTCCACAGGCTGCATATAATCAAAATAACGCTCAGGGCCAGAAGCGACAGCATTTCGAGGGAAATCAGTTTAAATTTGATATTCATGCTTTCTTATCCTCCCTAATCATTCCATACATTCCATTATAATAGCAGGAACGGCAAAAAACAACCATAACATTTTTCTTTTCAATGTAATTTTTTCAGACTCGCGGGCTTTACGTCCGATGCAGAATTTACAGCCTTAAAAACTGGCTGCTTGTTAATACAGATATCCAATGCAGCTGCCAGAGGCAGGCTTTGGGAAATCAACCGTTACTTTATCATAAAAAGCAAAACCTATGACTGTTGCCCAAACGCAAAAGAGCAGGGAAGCCGTCAAAAGCTTCCCTGCTCTTTTGCTCTTTTCACAAACGGCAAGGCGGCAGCTGTTTAATAGCAGTGCACCTTCCCGTTATTGTGAATGGTTCCATGATACGAGCAGTATCTGGAGCAGCTTGTTTTGCTGCTGTGGTTTTTGTGATGGTACGTGCAGTACGTTCTGCTGCTGTGATGTCTGCTGCCATGATGTCCGTGTGCCATGACCGGCATGGTAAAACTGCCTGTAAGCATCAGTGCTGCCATTCCTGCTGCGGCTGCTTTTTTCCAGCTGTTGAAAAGTTTCATGATGATTTTCCTCCTTCATCCGGTTGAATGCTTGATTTTGTATTGTTCTTATACCTTATATACGATTCAGCAGCCGGATTCCTTGCAGGAATCTGAAAAAAATTTATTTTTTTACAGCCAGCAGCCGGTTATTCCCGCACGCCCTCGATTTCTTCCTCAATCCGCAGCAGCCGGTTATATTTTGCCACACGCTCGCTGCGGCAGGGCGCACCGGTCTTGATATACCCGGTATGCATTCCGACTGCAAGGTCTGCGATAAACGTATCTTCCGTTTCCCCGGAGCGGTGCGACATAATTGTTCGGTAGCCGTGTTCTTTTGCTGTGCGGATGGCCAGCATGGTTTCGGTCAGGCTGCCTATCTGGTTTGGCTTAATCAGGATGGCATTTGCACAGCCATTGTTAATGCCGCGCAGAAGCCGGGTTACATTTGTCACAAACAAATCATCCCCGACCAGCATAATCCGTTTTCCAAGCCGTTCGGTTATTTTTTTCCAGCCGTCCCAGTCTTCTTCGTCCAGCGGGTCTTCGATTGATACAATCGGATATTTGTCCACAAGCTTTTCATAGTAATCAATCATTTCATCCGAAGAACGCATAATCATCTGCCCGTCCGTGTCCGGTGTCAGGCAGTTGCAGTCCGGCTCACAGATGCAGCCGTCCTTTACTTCCTCCGTTACAACGGTCGTGCCCTCGCAGCAGCACTCGCTTTCCTGCGTGTTGTTCTGCTCAATGGCTTTTGCATTTTTGCGGATTAAGGATTTCGTTTCTCCCGGGAAATAATACATGGCGGCATCTTCCTGGAACAGCTCGCTCGCAGCTGCGTCCATGGCAAATGAAATGTCCTTTCCTGGCTCAAAGCCTGCATTACGCACAGCCTTCATCAGGTAATCCAGCACTTCAAAAGTGTCTTTTAAATCCGGTGCAAAACCGCCCTCATCGCCGACGCCTGTGCTGCGGCCGTCTTGGTCGAGCAGTTTTTTTAATTCCTGATAGACTTCCGCACACCACTGCAGGCCCTGGCGGATGCCCTTTGCGCCAGCCGGCATAATCATGAATTCCTGAAAATCGATGCAGTTTTTGGAATGGGCACCCCCATTCAGAATATTCATCATCGGCACCGGAACCGTCCCTTTTCCGCAGCCGCCCAGATACCGGTAAAGCGGGATTTTCAGCGCATCGGCACTGGCCCTTGCACAGGCCATCGACACACCGAGAATGGCATTGGCCCCAAGCGAGGATTTATTTTTCGTGCCGTCCAAATCTATCAGCAGCTCATCAATCCGGTTCTGCATCAGGGCGTCTTTTCCGGCAAGCTGTCCTGCAATCCGCCCGTTGACATTCGAAACAGCCTTATGCACGCCTTTTCCATGATATGCCTTATCGCCGTCCCGAAGCTCCACTGCTTCAAACTGCCCGGTACTGGCACCGGAAGGCACATCGGCCCTTGCACGGACAATTTCCCCGTTCTGCATATTTTCTACCGTGACTTCGGCTTCTACGGTCGGATTCCCGCGCGAATCCATAATTTCCCTTGCATACACATCTATAATTTCCAACCTTGCTGACATAAAAAGCCTCCTTTTTGCTTTGAAATACACTCCTTACTATTTCCAAAAAGAAGGCCTGCCATGCATATTTCCAATGATTTTCAGATAACCCTGGTCCATGCAGGGGCTTACAGGTTTCCAAGCACGGCTGCCGCGTTTTCTTTTATCACGCACTGCCCATGCTCCCTTAAAAAGGCCGCGATGCTCTTTGTGTAGCAGATTTCGTCCACATATTCATCCGCCAGGCACAAAAGCTGCGCAATTTCCCGCACCTGGCATCTGCTGATGTCTGCCAGCAGAAAATAAACCCCGCGGTATTTATATAGCGCTGCTTTCAGCCTGCTGCCGGTTTTCCCGCAGAATGCAGCGATATTCATCAGCTCTTTTGACTTCAAAACTGCGATGGAAAATTCCGCAGACGCTTCTTCATCAAAATCATCAAAAAGTTCTTTTCTTCCTATAAAAAAGGTGATTTTTAGCAGTTCATCTGGCAGAAATGACGCATGAACCGTAATGTCTCCCCGTTTTTTTCGAAATCCGGTTTCCTGCTGTGCTTTTTTCATGATTTTGCGGAAAAAATCCTCTGTCCGCTTGTCATTTTCATAAATTGCCTGCCTGTCCATGCCGTAATCAGCTATTTCTGCTTCGGTCATGACACACTGGATTGTCTGCCTGTCTAACACGATAAATTCCATTTCTCTCCCCCTATTCCATCCATATATGTATTCTTTTTCCCAGGCAGCCCGCGACCCGTATCAAAAGGTCCAGGCTCGGGTTATATTTCCCGCTTTCCAGCCTTGAAATATTGGACTTTTTCGTCCCGGCACGCTCTGCCAGGCTCTCCTGCGTCATGTGCTGCTCTTTGCGCACTTTCTTAATCTGGCTGATAACTTCCAGCCTTGCTTCAAGGTTTCCCTGATCCATATCTGTGTTCCCCTGACAGCAGTTTTCATTTTTCACCAAAAACCGCGTTTTTTCATCATGTACCTAAAAAAGTTATCATATATGATAACTTTTTGTCAATAGGAATCGAAAGAATTCTTTCTTAAAATGCAAAATCCAGGTAACAGTTCTTACGGTCTTTGCACCATGCTGCAAAGACCGTAAGAACATGATTCAGGAGTGCAAAAATCCCATCGCGAAGC
>OFGR01001165.1_pt1 | contig 22405 bp, 19 predicted proteins | sample 1521811 | NCBI WGS metagenome assembly OFGR01 (sample SAMEA3504098, study PRJEB24116) | mouse gut metagenome | biome: mouse gut; feature: mouse-associated habitat; material: faeces | place: Denmark | collected 2011
CCCGGAGCCATACCCGTCCGCCGCCCCCTCCGCGTTCCCGCCCCATGGGGCACACCGCTTCGCACTGGCCGCAGCCAACGCACCGGGCCGCGTCCACCACGGGATAGCGAAAGCCCTCCCCGTCCACCGCCATCCGCACCGCCCCCGCCCGGCAGGCGTCGGCGCAGGCCGCGCAGCCGCAGCACGCTGTTTTTTCCCCCTTCATTCTCTCCCCCCGAAGATATTGTCCAGCAAAAACGCGCCCGATTCCCGGGCTTCCGCCGCGGTTCTCTCTCGGACCGCCGCCCAGTCCACAGGGGCGTCAATGTCCCCGCCGGTCCGGCACAGCCGGTCCTCCAGGCCGTGCAGCCGCAGAACGTTCGCCAGCCGGGCGTTCAGCCTGCTGTGGGCAAAGGCCAGGAACCGCTTTTGATAAAGGATGCTGAAAGCCGTCCCGTGGAAGGAATTGGTCACCACATAGGCCGCGCCGTGGATATAGCCCAAAAACTCCGCGGGCCCGGCGGCGGCGTCCAGCTCCGCGGGGGGGCCGATCCGCGCCTCGTCCAGCTCCACCACCCGCAGCCCCGTCCTCCGGGACAGCTCCCGCACATAGGCGGCCATATGGGCGTTGCGCTCTGTGGCATAGGCCAGGATGTAATCCGGCCGGGCGGGGAGGCGCTCCACCTCCTGCCACGCGCCCTCTTTCAGGAGAAACACCGGGTCCAATACCGCCGTGACTTTTCCCTGGTAAAAGCGCTTGACATAGGGCACGGCCTCCGCCTCGCGCAGGGAGACGGCGTCCACATTTTGGAGCAGCCGGGCAAATTCCCGGTCATGCCCGGGGGGGAGGGACGCGCCGCCCAAGCTGGCGGCATAGGCAATGACCCGCTCCGTCCGTCCGTTTCGGAACCCGCCGAAGTAGGCCGCCCGCAGCCCGGAGGTGATGTTGGGATTCCAAATCTGGTCGCTGCCCAGGATATAGATCCCGTAAGGCAGCCTCCCCAGGCTGGTGGAAAATCGGAATTTAGGATGCCGGATATCAATCAAATATTCCCGGCGGAATCGGGCCATATTGGCCCGCCGGGCGGCATATTCCCTGCGTATGAGCAGGCGGCGGAGCAATATCAGGGGCGAACCCAGCAGGAGCCGAACCCACCCCCGCCACCCCGACGCCGGCCAATAGGGCAGCCACCAGTGCCTGCCCGTCATATAAAACGGGGCGTAGCGGACAATGTCGGCCCGAACGCCGTGCTCCCGCAGAAACCGTTTCAGCCCATATGCCTGGAGCATTGCGCCGAAATTGTCGGAACAGTGGAAGGTGAGGATGCCAACCTCCCCCATATGTCCCGCATTCCCGGCGTCCGCCGGGCGCCGCTTTGGCATGTTTGGCATTTTCAGCACCTGCCGTTCCTTGAATATCACCATTCGCCGCATGATATGCGGGGCTTTCCAACGGGCGCGCACTGTTGAAAACACCGTCCGGCGCGCCGGACGGCGTATCCCAGGAAATCCGCCCGTCCCTCCCCCCGGCAGCCCGCCGCGGAAATGCACCGTCAATTGCTTTTCAGCCACCCCAGCCGCACCGAACCGGCGGCGCCCCGGTTGGCAAACCGTATGGTCTGGCCGTCCTGCCCCCGCCGGAGCGCCAGCGACAGGCAAACCGGCGCGCCCGGCTTATCCTCAAGCGGCAGCGGGACAACCAGCTTTACCGTCCGCCCGCCATGCCATGCGCGCACGTCCGCGTCCAGGCGGAGCTCCTGTGCGCCCCCGCCTTCCCGCTCCATTACCAAAAAGCAGTCCGTATCCCTGCACACGCCGGAAAAGCCCTGGTTCTGAATCACAACCCGCAGCGACCTGCCCGCCTTTTTTGCGTCCCGCACCACAAAGCGGGGCCCCAGGCGGCGTCCGATGTAGTCATATCCGTTGATTCCTTGCCAGCACCCCGGTATGTCCACCGTCTCCCGCTTCCAAAAATCCAGCTGCTTCTTGTGGTGGGCGCTGTTTAAATAGCAGGCGTGGAGCTTTTCCAGCTCCGCCGCCGCCCGCATGCAGCCCACCGGCGCGGGGGCGGCCACCGCTTCCCCGCCCACCGGCTTTCCCCCCATTGTCCGGCTCTGCCACTCCACTTCCTCGCCCCTTCCCCAGCGCCCCGCTTCGTCGGCCCGCTTCCCGCAGCGCGCGCCATAGGTCCCCAGATCCGTATCCGACCCGAACAGCCCGTCGTTAAAGAGGGTCAGCTTCTCTTCCAGCCCAGGCTCTCCCGCCAGCCGCGCCATCACGCCGCGCCACTGCGCCGGCGTTCTCACCGCCAGGAAGCAGCTTCCCCCCGCGGCGCGGTGCAGCGACAGTACCAGCCGCGCCAGGGCGGGCCCCGACAAGTGCCTTGAGCCGTGCATCTCCCCCCAGTTTCCCACAAAAACCCCCTGGAGGGTCAATATATACGGCGCGCAGGCGCGGATCAGCGGTCCCACCTGCTCCATATGCCTATGAATCAGCTCCTCGGATTCCGGCTCCCGCGCCAGCCCCTTCCCCTCCAGGTCATACGCGATCCGCAGGATAACCTGCTTCCCTGCGGCGTGGAAGCACGCTAAGATTTGCTCCATGTGCCGCAGTATTCCGGCCGTCAGCTCCTTTTCCCGGAAAAAGCCGATATGGAACTGCACCAGCGCCAGCCTCTCCCCGCCGCTTTCTTCCAGGCTGCCGGCCAGCGCCCGGACGTCCAGCGGCGGAAAAACCGTTCCGGCCGCCTCTTTCAATTCAAACGGATAGATGCGGTACCACCCGCAGTCCGGGTTTGCCAACGGCTCCGCGCTCTCCGCGTAATCTTCTTTATAAAATCTCATCTTCCACCCCCGGCGCCGCAGGCGCCGCCCCGCCGCTGCGTCAACGCGCCGCTGCGTCAACGCGCCGGCCGTGACCGTTTTTCCAGTTTTACCCGCCACACCACCGCCGGGATCTCAAAGCACATCCTGCACATATACCATGCTGTCCGAATCCCCCGGTGCATACTGCGCCCTTCCTTCCTGGCATGCATTACCGCCGGGATTTCCGCTACGCGGAATCCGAGAAGGAGCATTTGTATCACCATATTGGCGTCCGGGTATTTGTCGTCGAAATGTCCTTTCTGCCCATAGTAGGTGAAGGCCCTCCTGCTCAGGCCCTGCAGGCCTGTCGTCGGGTCCGCGATCCGCCGCTTCGTTATGGCGCGGATCAGAAAGCGAAACCAACCGAACGCCACCCGCTTCAAAAAGATCACCGGAAATTCCGCGCTTCCCTCCATAAAACGGGAGGCCAGCACGATATCGGGATGCTCGCCGCCGTCCCCCTTCTCCCGCAGCCGTTGAAAGACCGGCGGGATATTGCAGGCGTCATGCTGGCCGTCCCCGTCCATCTGGATCACATAGCGGTAGCCGTTGTCTATGGCGTACCGGTAGCCGATCTGCAGGGAGGTCCCATAGCCCATCCGCTCCATATTGGTCAGCATATGTACCGGCCACTTCCGGATCTCCTGGGCCGAGGCGTCGCTTGAGGCGTCGTTGATTACCAGGATATCCGCCATATCCTGTATCCGCCGCAGCGCCATCTGCCCCAGAACGCTCCCAATATTTTCTTCCTCGTTGTGCACAGGTATCAGCACCAGCAATTCCTTTCGTTCCTCCATAATCCCGCGCCGGTTTTATCCTTTCTGCCCCCACAGTTCTTTCCATGAATCCCTGTGGCAGATGCCACAGGGATTCATGGAGCCCGCGCGGGCTCCCAACTCCCGTCTCAATTTCCCGTCCCCCGCAAGCCGCTCGATGCAGTCCGCCAGCGCACGCGGGTCAAACGGGCACAGCAGGCCGTCCCATCCGTCCACAATTTCATCCCGGTTGCCGGCGCAGTCCGAAACAATCGCGGCGCAGCCCAGCGCCAGGGCCTCCTGGAGGGCGATGCTCCTTCCCTCAAAGCGGGTCGCGTGCACATAAATATCCGCCTGCGCGTAGTAGGGGTAGGGGTTTTCCACCGCCCCCAGCAGGACAAAATCCTCCCCGAGCCCCAGCCTTGCCCGCTTCCGTTCCAGGGCCTTGCGCTCCTCGCCCTCGCCCAGCACGTACCAGCGGGCCGCAACCCCCCTCCTTTTCAAGAGGTCCATTGCCTCCAGCGCCATATCGTACCCCTTTTGATAGGTAAGCCGCCCCACGCTCAGCAGCCGTTTGCCCTGGTAGCCGTCCGAAAACCCGGGGCCCTGCCCGGCCCGCTCCCGGGCCCCGGCCAGGTCGATCATATTCGGGAAAACCTTCAGCCGGGGGGCATGCTCCGGGTAAAGCGCCTCAAAGCTCCGTTTCACCTCTTCTGAAACGGCAAAAATCGCCGAGAACGCTTCCCAGCAATTCTGATCCATCTCCCGGGTATATCCGGCGCTCCCATAATCCACATGGACCAGCGCCGCCTTCCGTTCCGCCCTGACATAGTCCGCCACATAATAGGCTGCGCCCCCCTCCATCCAGGCCACCGCCATGTCAAAGCCCGCCGGGAATCGCGAGGCCCCCTCGGCCATCGTCCGCCAGAGCAGCTTGTCCGGCTGAATCCGCCCCGTTCGGCGCATCGCCGCCAGCGCGCGGGCCATATACCCCGCCTTACGGCACAGCCCCCCATTTTTTACGAAGGCCTTGAGCACGCCGCCAACGATCCTCCGCCGTCCCCTCCGGGACAGGACGGACATCGTGCTGGGATGGCGGTTCAGCACAGTTACGTAATCCGGGACCTCTCCAAACAGCTCCCCCTGGCCGATCAGCGCGTAAAGGAACACCTGGTAACCGTCGTCGTGAACGCCCCTGAGCACCTGCATCAGCAGGGTTTCCGCCCCCGCCCTTCCCAGGGTATTCACCACAAACAGCAGGCTTTTCTTGCCGCCCATCCGCAGGGTCCGCTCCATACGGCGCTCCCGCCGCCGTTCCCACGCGGCCGACAGTTCCATGCTGCCCCAAAGTCCCAGGCAGGCCAGAAAACTTCCGCAAACCAGAACCATCCACGCCGTTTCCGCCTTCAGCCCGCTGAGCAGCCCCCTTACCGGCGGCAGGGCTTCCGCCAGGACAAGCAGCGCCCCGATCCCGCCCCACAGGGCGCAGAGGTCGGCATCCAGCCGTCCTCCGGCCCGGAGCCGCACGCCGGCCGCTATCAGAGCTATTCCAATGGACGGCATCACTGCAAACACCATGCGACCCGCTTCCCTTTCCCGATCTGCACGGGCGGCCCTTTCACGGCCATCTCCCGCCTCCGGCCAGGCACAACCGCCAGAGCGCCCTCACCGCCTGATCCCACTTCCCCGTGCTCCGCGCCAAGTCCAGCCGCCTGCGCAGCTTCCATTGCAGCAGCCGTTTTTCCGACGGTTTGTCCTGAATGGCGCATATGGCGGCGATGTCATCGACCAGCCGTTCAAACCCCTCATACCGTTCCGCCCTCTCCCGCTCCGACAAGGCCCGCCTGGAGCTGCTCCCCTCCCGCACCGCCACCTCATAAAGCTCCCGCTGGACGGTGGGGCATTTGTAGCGGTACAAAAACGGGAGCAGCATCTGGAAGTTTTGCCCGACATCGTATTCCGGGATCCTTTTTTCGGGATAGATTTCAAAAAAGCGCTGCGATTTCAGCATGTAACAGCCGCAGCACACAAAGGTTTTCCCCTCCAGCACATCCCAGAACAGCTCCTCCTTTGCCAGCTCCCCCCGCCGTTCCTGCGCCTTCGCCGGCAGGCCGGTTTTATCGTCAAAATAGGAGGGCAGGGACCGGACGCAGCTGTAAGCGGGGTTTTCCAAAAGGAACCTCACCCTCGCCTCTATGGACTCCGGGGCCAGCCTGTCGTCGCCGTCCGGCCAGACCAGGTATTCCCCCCGTACAAGGGGCAGGCCCCGGTTCAGCGCCGCCGAGGCGTTTTTGTGCGGCGCCCGTATAATCTCATACCGGTATCCCTTCCGGGCAAACTGCTCCCGGTAGCGCTCCGCGGCCAAAACCGTGCGGTCCTCCGACCCATCGTCCACCAGGATCATCTCCACACGGGGATACGTCTGGTCCAAAACGGACTGAAGCAGCCTGGACACGTATTTTTCCCCGTTAAACACCGGGGTGACTACAGATACCAGGCCTTTCCCGTATATCTGCGGCTCGTTTCCCATATCAGCTGCAAATCCCCCTCCTCCCCGCGCCGTCCTTGGCGGCAGGGGCCTACCGCTCCCCCGCCAGGGCCAGGTTGCAGGGATTTTCCAGGTTCTGCTCCAAATGGAAGCAGATAAAGCTCTCGTCCTCATAATAGACTTCCATCTGGTCCGGGTATGCCTCCATCAGGCGCACGCACTGTTCATACGCCCTGGATTCCAGCACCTCCCGGTTTTCCAGCCTCGTATATTTCAGCCAGCTGTCCGTCTCCGTAATCTCCCGCCCGGCTTTGCCGTGGGATATCTCCGACGCGATCACATGCGGCGCCTGGCTGACCCGCCAGGAGAGCACCGTCTCATACTCGCTGCGGCTGGCCTCGGGATACTTCTCCTCCCCCAGCCAGGCGGGGCCCTGGGCGAAATAAAGCTGGGCATAGTAGAGCGGCTTTTTCTCCACATAAAAGAAAATATCGTCCAGCCAGAGGTAGTAATCCTCTTGCTCCACATCCGCCAAAAAGTTCAGCAATTCTATATGCAGGCCCTTTTCAATCATCTGGTACAGCTCATCGGTGGTTGATACGATCCCGTAGGTATGGGGCCGGAAGTTTTCCATAATCGTGCGGGTCAAGGCCACGGCCTGGGGATAGCGGGACAGCTCGTAGTACAAAAAGCCGTGATAATTCCCGGACAGGCGCACCACGGCGTAGATCCCCACCGCCGCCAGGACGGCCGCCTTTCGCAGCGCCTTCCCGCCATAGCGCCCCTCGGCCAGCGCCCCCGCGACGTCCAGCGGAACCAGCGCCGACGCCAGGGTCAGCGGATGTCCGATGGCGCCGAAGCGGCCCTCCGCGATAATCTGCGGCAGGCCCATATACGGCATGGCATAGGTCGCCACGTATATCACGGACATCAGAACCATCGGGATATATCCATACCCCGCCCCCTGCGCCCATTCGGCCCCCCGGATTTTCCCGGCCAGGCAAAGCGCCAGGACGGCGCAGCTCAGCCCCAGGAGCAGCGCCCCCCGGCCCGCCCCATAGAGCTTCGCGTAGCCGTTTTGGTAAATGCCCCCCCGGCCGGCTTCCCGCGCCGTTTCCGTCCCCTGGCCCGGCTCCGCCGCCCCGTTCGCGGCCTCCAGCCGCTCCTGGGTGATGCCGGTCAGGTTTGTAATGAAGGGGTCCAGCCTCCGCCCCTCCGGCAGGCGGATGAAGAGGTCCATGCCTCCGGTTTCCGCGCCATTCTCCAGGGTTACCGCGCCGATTTCGATAATCCGGTCCTTTTCATAATCAACACCGGTGGTCTCCGTATCAAAAATCACCATCCGGTCAAACCGCTCCCATAATTTCATGCGGCAGCAGGCGGCTGGGGCAAAAGACCTTCCGAACCGCGCACAGCGCCACCGGGACGCACACAAGGAAGGCCATAATGGCCGTATAATAGTGGGTAGCCAGCATCGCCGCCAGGGCAAGCATAAATACAGTCAGGTTTTCGTTTTTCCAGCAGGCCCGGGCGCCCCTGCCCTCAGGCGCCTCAGGCGTCCCCTTTATGTACCGCATGAGGAACAGGGCGCACAGGAACACATACGGCAAGCCAAACTCCATGGGAAGCGTGTACTGCAGCCTGGACATGGGCGTAATCATCTCCGCCCCCCTCACATCCAGGGTCAGGAACAGGAGCAGGGCCAGGGCCGGCGTATACCGCCAGTGGAATATTTCCCGGAGCAGGCAGCCGGCGCACGCCAGGAACACCACCATGTGGACGCACTGGAGAAACCGCAGGCCGCTGAACACCGAAATTCCGAACAGGGCCTTCAGGCAGTAGATAAAGCAGTGCATGGCCTCCGGGTAAATGCCGCCGCTGTACACTTCCCCCTGCATAAGCCCATAGATCCAGGAGTGGTGTACGTACAAATCCCCAAACCCATAGCAGGAGGCCTGAAACGCCCCGTAGGTAAAATATACCGCGCCAAACAGCAGCGTGGCCGCCCACAGCTCCTTATATACGGCGTCCCCCCTCCCCAGGGATTCCAGCACGCGGCACGGGAACCGCCCCGCCCTCTCCAGCAGGCCCTGCCTGCGGGTCCAGACCAGGCGGGCGGCGGATGCCACGAATATCCCCGCCAGAATCAACGCCGTCAGAGGCATACTTAAAATGTGAAGAAGTCCCAAACCCAGCACCAGCCCGTTCAGGCACACCGGAACCACCGCAACGCAGAAACCAAAGCGGTACACCGGCGGTTTCTGGCGCAGGTGCCCATAAAACACAACGTGGGGCCACGCCAGCATCAAAAAAGCATATCCCAACAGGACTTTCCCATATTCACCTGCCTCATAGAGGACGTCGATGGTCATGCGCCGTCTCCTGTTCCTTCCCCTTCGGACATCATCGCGGTTTTCCTGTCATAGACCTTGCCGTCCGGCTTTTCCCGGTCCTCCCGCCGCAGCATGGTGCCCTCGCAGAAGGTATATGTGCTCAGGTTCCGCTCAATCCACCGCAGCCGGGCATAGGCCAGCGTCCAGCCGGCAAACGCCCCCAGCACAATGCCCAGCCCATACCAGGTCTCCGACAGCCCCATGGAGAGGACGCTTCCGAGAAATGTCACGGCGCAAAATCCCGCGGCGGTAAGGACCGCCCCGGCAAAATCGTTGAAGTAATACAGGAAGTGCATGGCGGCATACATGATAAACAGGATGAAGAACCCCGCAGCCAGGCAGGGGTAAATCCGCATGATGCTTCCCGCAAAGCCCAGCTGGGGCAGGATCACCACGCATAACAGGTACACCGTCACCGTTATGATGAACTGGAGCCGCACCAGATTGAGCAGCTCCTCCGACAGCTGCCGGAACATCCGGGACCCGGCCGCGTCGATGTCCCCCCACTTGCCGCCGATCACCGCCTCCGAATAGGCCTTATATTTCTTGTTGAAGTTCATCTCTACGCTGGAGATAAAGATAATCAGGGTGGAAATATTCGTGAATATGGCAATATAGGTGGCCATATCGTAGTTCTGGTTGCAGATAAAGCTCTTCGCCACCACCGACCTGGTCTCATGGGACCAAAACACAAAATTGTGGATGTAAAGCCCCAGCACATAGAAGAAATTTGAAGCCATCAGCTTCCACCATTTTTTGCAGTAAACAAACACCAGCTTATACTGCCCGCTGTTTTCCGGGAAATAATTTTTGAGCGCCGTGTATTCCAGAATTCCGATCAGCAAAAAACCAACGGCCAGAGCCGAGAGCAGGCTGTAGGTCACCTCCACATGCAGCCCGTAACGCAAGAGCAGGGCACACAGGCAGGCCGCCGCCATGCCGATCAGGAAAAACAGGGATATCCTTTCATAGTCCTTGCAAACCGAGAGATAAACCATGGAATACAGCACAAAAATCATAGCCGTATAGCCGCAATAGCCGAGAAACACGAAACCGGCCTCCACGCCGCCGGCAAAATGCACCCACAGGGAGAACACGGCCCCCGGGATGCAGCCGAACAGCAGGGTCAGCAGCAGCCCAACCTGATAGCAGGGCATCACATCCCCATACCGCTCTTCAAAAATGGCGTCCTGTACAAAGCGGGAGAGCACCGGGCTGAACAGCAGGTGGACCGCCAGCAGGGAAAAGATGAAGATGTACAATATCACACTGGAAAACAGATCCCTCGTCAGATAGCTCTCGTCAGCGAAGCCCAGCGCGTTTTCCATCACCCAAACCGACGCCACGATAAAAAGCACGGGCGCTACGGTGATGATAACGCTGTAGCCGATTCCCAAGACGTTTGCCGCAATCGACTTTTTTTCGTAGATGCGTTTTAATTTAACGCCAACTCCCGCCATGCCTGCTCCCCCTCCTTTTGTTTCTGCTCCGGGCCGCTTTGCCCAAGCTCCTGGTACAGCGCCCGGTAAGCATCGTACATGCTCTCCGCCCGGTACAGGGAAGTGACCCGTCTGTAGCCGTTTTCGCCCATGCGGGCCCGCTCGGCCCCGTCGTCCGCCAAGCGCAGCAGCGCTGCGGAAATCCCGGCCACATCCATGACGGGGACCACAATTCCAGCCTCGCCAAAGCCGTCGGATTCCCCAAGGATCAACCCCCTGCAGTCCCCCACATCCGTGGCGACCACAGGCTTGCCGGCGGCAAAGCTCTCCATAACGGCCAGCGGCTGCCCCTCGCTGATGCTGGTCAGGAGCATTACGTCCATCCTTCCATAGTACTCCCGCACATCAACCTTGCCGGTGAATTCAATGTCCGGAACACTCATGACCCGAACCAGCTCAAAGCACTCCTTCGCGTAGTCCTCGTCCTCCTCCCAGGGCCCCATGACGTACAGGCGCAGGGCGGGGTTGCGCTCCTTGGCAAAGCGGAAGGCCTGGATCATGGTCATGATATCCTTTACCGGCGCGACGCGCACAACCGCCCCCACATTAACCCATCCGGCGTCCTCCTCCCCCTTCCCCGGCAGGGCTTCAAACCGCCCCACGTCTATTCCGTTTGGTATCACCCTTGTCTTTTCCTCCGGGCAGCCCTCCTCAATCTGAAGCCCCCTGGCGTGTTCGAAGAGGCTTACCACCACGTCCGCCTTTTCATAGGCAAGGCCCGACATCTTCCGGAACTGCTCAATCCATATGTTTTTAAAAATGCCCTGCACCCACTTGGCCTTAATCAGCTCCTCTTCCCGCTCCCGGGTATAAATACCGTGCTCGGAAACCAGCATCCTGCCGCCGTGGAGGTACTTGCCTATGCTCCCCAGCACACCTGCGTAGCCGGTGCAGACGCAGTGGTACACATCCGCCCGGGGAAGCCCCATTTGCAGCGTAAAGAACATGGGCAGGTAGATGGAGCGCATCATCCACAGGAAATCGGTGAAAACGAGCTGGCTGTAGTAGCTCTGGTAATATTCCGTGATAATCTTCAAAAAGTCCGCACCCATCAGGATGTCATTGACCGAGGATATCTTTTCCTGGAACAGCCGGAAAATCACTTCCCACTCCACTTCCCGGTTTAGCACCAGGCTGCGCAGCGCCTGGTACTCCTTTTTGTCCAGCCGGATCCTCCCGTGCTTTCTGCTCCTCCAGTCCGCGTCGTTCAAGTAAACCTCATGCACCTCCCACACATTCCCGGGAAGCTCATACTGGAACTTTCCCCGCTGGGAGCGCTCCGCCAGAATGCTGACGATTACAAACTCATGCTCCGGAAAGGACCGTATCAGCTGGTGCGTCCAGGTGGATACGCCCCCGACAACATATGGGTAGCTGCCTTCCGCAACTATACATATTTTCATCTTGTCACTTCCTTTTTCCGCCGTTGCCGCAAGGCCCTTTGTTACCCCCGCGTACTGTTTTGCAGCGTGATTACCACGTTTTCCTCCGTCGCCTCGATGAGGTACGCGCCATCCTCCAGCAAGGTCCACTGGCCGCCCTCTACCGCGCGGATCCGTTTCCCCTCCCCCCTCAGGACAAACCAGGCCGGGGAACCCGGATTTTCAAGCTCCAGGTAAACTGTGTTCCCATCAATCCGCTTGCCGTAATCCAGCGCGAGGAATGCGCGGATCCGCTCGTCGCTTTCCGACACGGTGGTCCCTTCAAAATTCTCATAGCCTTTAAAGTAATTTTGCAGGTTCCAACCCAAATTAGAGCTCATCTCATTCAGCGCGTCGCCGCTGTCCGGGTACGCAATCCACTCCATGTCCACCATGACGCTGGTATAGCCCAAAGCCGTCTCCACACATTTCGCCAGGAAATCCTGGCCGTAGGTATAGTGGACGCCGTCGGCCAGCAGCGCCTGCCTGGTCACATTCTCATTCAAATACCCAAAGACATCCAGCTCCCCGCCGTATTGGGAGACGACCGTCCGCACCGACTCCAGCAGCCTGTCCTGCAATTCCACCTCCAGGGTATGTCCCTGCGTGCTGTAGAAGGAGGTAAAGCGGTAATCCGGCAGGGTCCCCTCCATAAACCACCGGTCCTCCAGCAGCTTCTGCTCCAGGGGCGTATCGGAAATGCGGCCGCCCGACAGCCCCACCTCCGCGCTCTCCTCGTTCAGCCGCTTCATGTAATATAAAAGCTGCTCCTGCTCCGGGAGGTTTTCATCCTCGTAATCATACTGCGGCGCCAGCATACAGGTCAGGCCCAGCGCGTTCTGCCTGTACGCGGCGATGAACACAGGCCATACCCTGTCGCGGAACAGCCGGTCAAGGCCCTGGCCGTAAAGGCCCTGGATTTCCGCCTCGTTCTCCCGGGCCAGCCCGGGGTAGTTGACGGCCACCAGGTTCTGGGCGTTGACCACCGGATAGATCTCGCAATCCTTTCCATCCGCCCAGATGGCGGACAAAAGCCCCAGGCCGCAGGCCCCCTCCATATAATCGCCGTTTACCACATAGGTGTGCGGTTCTTTTGCCGGGGTCCGCCAGATCACGGCGGGCAGCTCCTCCGCCTCAAGGCTTTCATCCTCCAGGATCCCCCGCATATAGGCTTGCGCATCCTCCGCGAGCACATACCAGGGAAAGGTCAGCTCCATGTCCTGGCGCCGTTCGTTTTCCTCCTCGTCTATGCTCCAGTACTCCGCCCCGCCGCCCAGCAGGAATCCATCCTCCAGGCGAAGGCCCTCCACGGTGGTCTCTGCCGCCCGCACCTGGGAAATCCCAAAAAGCCCGCGCAGTCCCGCGCTTTTTCTGATAAGCTCCGCCTCCGGGAGGCCGCAGAAAACCAGCCTGCCGCCCTTGCCGGCGCCTGCCTCCAGGCAGCTCCACGCCGCCTCGTCCCCCCAGTCAATGTCCTCGGAATGGACGCTCACCGTTCTCTCCGGGTATGCGGCCAGGGCCCCCGCGCTCTCCCGGTAGTCCTCCAGCGTCTCGCAGCCCATGAAGTTCTGCTTTGTGTAGACAGCCCACTGCCGCGTAACCTCAAAGGCGGACGCGTCCCTGCTCCCGATATACACGACCATCCCCCGGGAGCTGTCCGGGCTGTCCTCGTCCAGCGCATACATATCCGACTCCTTGGGCAGCTCCTCCAGATTCCGGACAAAGCTGTTTTCCTCATAGTGGTTCCAGCGCTCCAGCATCACGTTGGTCATCTGGAACATCAGCAGCACAACGCCCATCACTATGGTGATTGAAAAATAGTTCCACCGTGATATCATGACACCCTCCCACGGCTGAAGATCCGGATGATCTCCAGCGTCTCGCTGTTTACCACAACGTTCGATTTCTTCAGCTCATCCATGGTCTGGAAAAACTCGTCCCTCCGCATCAGGGTGAAATACAGCTTCAGCCTGCAGGTATAGGCGGGGAGCTGGTCCGGGTACTGCCGCGCCAGGCGGCCGCACCATTTTTCGGCCGGCTCCGTATCCCGGACCTCCAGCAGCCGCAGGCAGACGCTCTCATAGCGTCCGGGCGTGAGCCTGGACGCGTTTTTCTGATAAAGCTCCTCCGCGGCGCGCTCCATGATATGGACAAAGCGGTTCTGCTCCAGGTCGGAGAAAACCTGCTGGCGCAGGACCCCGTCCATATAATCCAGCAGCTCCTCCTCCGCCCCGGTTTCCTCCGGGGGCTCCTCCTCCAGCTTTCGCAGCATTTTGCTGACGGTGATGCGGAAATCGTTCAAAATGCTGCTCAGGGCGGACGCGGCGTAGTGCGCGGTCTCGGAGTCCTTCGCGCCAAGCGCCGTGGAAACCGCCGCCAGCGATTCGCTGATGTCCCCCTTAATCACGTTCATCATCGCCAGGCGCTGGTTTTTATGGTCGTCCACCAGGACGGCCTCATCCAGCGGGAGGATGTTTTTCTCCCGGTTCTCATCCGCTTTCAGCTGCGTTTTAACCCGCTCCTTGCCAAAGACCACATCCTTCAAATCAATCTCCATCCCCGGCGCCGCTTTGCACAGCAGCCATGACAGGAGATAAAACGCAGCCCCGACAACCGGGCAGAGCATCATGACCCCAAATCTGGCCCAGCACTGCTTCGCGCCCCTCGCCTTGCCCCAGATCAGGCAGCACCCAGCGCCCACAGCATTTATAACCAGCAGTATTAAGACGATAAGCTCTCCTTTTGCCAGTCCCATAACTACCGCACCTTCCTCAGACAGGTCTCATAGCCGATCCCGCGGATACGCCTTCTCACGTCTTCGGATTTTTCCTCATTTGTATTGGCCAGCAGCACATACAGCTTCCCATCGTCCAGCATCCCAATGTAATCCGTCTGCCGCACGGCCTTCCCTAGGTCGCGGCCCGCTTTCGCGTAAGTTTCCTCGCCGGCCCGCACCTCCAGCAGCACGCACTCCGTAAGCCCCCGGTTCCCGGCGTCCATAAACGCATTCACCAGCGCGCCGAACGCCTCCGGCTGCAAGGTGTTTGTCCCCTCCAGGTAGCGCTGTTCCTTCAGCGCCTCCAGATAGCGCCTGGCCCGGACGACCGAGTTCTGAATCAGCGCGCCCGCAATCATAAGCCGGTTCGCCTCGGCCAGGTTCATGCGCTGCCAGGGGATCCCCCACACCATGAATATGAACTGCATTTCGTCCTGCACAAAGACGGCGCTGGCCATCATGGGAAGCGTTTTGTCCATGTTGTGGTTGATAAAGACCCTGCGCTCCTTCAGCGTCTCATACAGCTCCCCCGAGCCGGCGTAGGCGTAAGAGTCCCCCAGCTGCCTGGCCTGGGCGGATGTGGCGGAGAAAAGCCGCGCGTATCCCTGGTTGGCTACAAGGTAGACGGCCACCTCCCGGCTGTCCATCAGCTCCTCCAAAACCTCGGCCGCGTAGAACAGGACCTCCTCCGGCGCGTACTTTTCCAGCCGGGAGGTCAGCTCGTAAATCCGGCCGAGGCTCTCCCGCTGGTTTACCAGCTCCGTCTCAAAGCCCTGCTTCATCCTCACGTTGCTGTCGTTAATCTCCTCGATGTTCTTCACGCGCTTTTGCAGGAACAGGATCTCCTCCCTCTGTTCCTCCCGGATGTGGTGCATACGGTCCCTCATGATGCCCACCGCCATACCCACGATAAAGAGCTGGGCTGTCCACACGTAGGTATTGTAATCCAGCAGCACCTCAAACCCGCTGCGTCCCGAGGTCTGCTGGAAGAAGTACCCCAGCACCGCCAGCAGGGCCGACAAAATCGCCTGCTGCTGCCCGTGCATCAGCGCGAACAGCAGCACATACAGCAGGAAGAAGTCCAGCCTTCCAAAATACCGGCTGCCCGCCACCTGGCTGCTCAAAAAGCCGAAAAGCACACAGCAGATCACGTTTTCCACAAAGGGGAATATGCTTCTAACCACCGCGCCCAGGCTCTTTTTATTGCCGCCGCCCGGCTCCCCGGGATCTATGTAGGAGCTTTTTCCGCGTTCCATAAAGCGGATAATCTCCCTTATTTCCTCCCGGTAGCCCGTGACGGCGCTGAGCCCGAACTCCCCGGTAAACCTGCCGGCGTCCAGCACCCGCCGCCTGTCCCGGCCGGCCTCCTGCTCCAGCACCTCAACGGGGACGCCCGCTTCCCCGGCGATGATCCGCGCCAGCTCCAGCTCGCTCAGTTCCTCCATGGAAGACAGGTGGTATTCGCTGTACGCATGGCTCCCGGCGGTCATCACGGCATAGATAAACGCCGCCGCGTCCTTTACGTGCAGCATGGAAAAGATGTCCTTGCCGGAGGCGGAAATGGTCCCTGTCTTTAACGCCTCCAGGCACTTGGTGAAGCAGATATCCCCTTCCCTCTGCCCCTTTCGCGGCATACCGTAAAGGTGGTCAAGCCTCAGTACCACAATGTCCTTTCCCTGGGTTTTCCGGCAGTTTTCGCAGATTCCCTCCCCCTGCATAACGGCCATCGCCCGGTAACCGTCCGGCGCAGGCGCCGCGTCCTCCCCCAGGCCGCCGGGGCAGGCGTTCCCGCTGCTCCCGTAAATTTCATCAGAGGAGAGGTAGATAAAACGGCCGTTGGCGGACGAGGCGTACACAGAAATTATATTCGCGATGGACGCCGTATAGCGGGACAGCTCCCGGCTTCCCTTTTCCTCCCATGCGAAGCTGGTATCCTGGGCGCCCATAAACAGCACGGCATCCGGGTTGATCCCCTGCATGACGTCCTTTATGCTCTCATCCTGATAGGAAAAACTGTATTTTTCAAAAGCGCGCCTATAGGCGGAGGAATCCTTCCCCCCCTCCATAAGCACATAGGATTTGTGGCCGTTTTTATTCACGGTATCGACCATGGTATCCATGAGCTGGCTGGGTCCGCCCACCAACAGTATATTCATTTTATTCATCTCCTACATTTTTATTGGCATTCTCAACCACGGCCCAAGCGGAACCGCAAAAAGCCGGAACGAGATTCCCCCTGTGGCAGAAAAGCGGGATCGCTCCCTTCAAAAAATAGAAAACGGCTGGCATCCCTGTCCCAGACGGCCCCCTCCTTTCCAGACACTCCCCTATGTATTTCCCAGCAAGCCCCGCAGGGGCTCTTCCCGGTCCGCCCGAATGCGGCAGATATACACGACGGAATAAACAGTATGGGACAGCCTTCTTAAAAACCGGGGAATTTTTATTCTCCAAATGCGGAAATAAAATCAAAAAAAGCACGGAAAACAGGACCGCAAAAAATCTGCTTTTGCAGTCCTTATTTTTCATGCTTTTTGCACCAAACAGGAAAAATATGGGGGATAAAGGTTCTTGCATTTGCTTACGGCCTATGCTATAATCCTAATCGACATTGGAGTGCGCTTATATTTTGGACTGGAATGTTTATTCCGTCTATCTGGTTTTGGCTGGAAATTGCCCGGTTTTCGAGGGTCCGTCCCATACTGTTTATTCCGTCTACCTACATAAGCAATTGCAGCCGTTCCAGATCCCGCGTGTGCTCCAGGCCGGTGGAGCGCAGGTAGATCCGGGTGGTCTCAATGGAACTGTGGCCCAGCACGTCCGCCAGCTTTACAATGTCCCGGCACACCCGGTAAAAAACCGTGGCAAACAGATGGCGCAGGTTGTGGGGAAACACCTTGGACGCTTCCACCCCCGCCGCCGCGCACAGGCCCTTCATCTCCCTCCAGATTTGCTTTCTGGACAGGCTGGCGCCGTCTTTGGTGAGAAAAATCTCGCCAGAGGCGATTTTTTGTTTTTCAGCGTATTTGTTCAGTTTGCGGCACAGCTTCCCCGGCAGCAGAATCACCCGCACCTTCCCCTTCAGGCTGATAACCGCCTTTCCGGCCCGGGCAGCCTCCACGGTGAGGCAGCGCACCTCGCCCACCCGGATCCCCGTGGAGCAGATGGCCTCCATCAGCAGCCCCAGCCTGGCCTTTCCCTGGCTGTGGGCAGTTTTCAGCAGGCGCAGGTATTCTTCCTTCGTCAGGGACCGCTCCTGCTCCCGGAACACCCGCCGCTGGATCCGGAGCAGCTTCACGCGGCAGTCGTCCCATTTCATAAACCGAAGGAAATTATTGACCGCGCACAGCTTGGCGTTCACCGTGGCCGGGGTCAGGTTCTTTGACATCAGTTCCCCCTTCCAGCCGATTACCGCCTGCTTCGTCACGCCGCCCCCCCTGAGCCAGCAAGAGAATTCCCGCACATTGTGCAGGTACTTTTCGATGGTAGCCGCACTGCGCTCGTCCTCCATAAGATGGCCCCTGTAGTCTTTCAGATGCGCGCCCGCTATCCTGCGTCCGTTCATAAATATGATAGCCCCCTGTCTTTTTGGATGCCGCTATTTTACCACGGACTGGCAAGACCTGCACCATTGCCTGCCAATCAAGCCCGGGCGCAGCCGGGGCCCTTTTGCCCGGCGCTGTTTTTTTGCTTCCCCCCTTTACGTCCATAAAATGATGTGATATAATTCCCTGTACTAGATTGGACGGGCCCGATACGGATTGGAGGAACCCCCATGGAGGAGTTGGCCGAACTGAAGCAGCAGCTCACCCAGCAGCGCCCCGCCGGCTGGGACGACCTGCCCGACATCCCGCTGTATATGGACCAGGTGGTGGGCTATCTGGCCCGGCAGATGGTGAGCATGGGGGAGGGCGACGCCCTTACCTCCGCCATGATTAACAACTATATCAAGGACGGCCTGGTGGAGCGGGCCAACGGCAAAAAATACGGCCAGGAGCATCTGGCCTACCTCACCGCCATCACCGCCCTGAAGCAGGTGATGAGCGTGCGGGAGATGAAGGTGCTCACCACCGTGGGCCGGGAGCTGCGGGCGCCCCAGCGGCAGTACGAGTACTTCTGCCAGTACCTGGACCAGGCCATGACGGACGCCGCCGCCGGCATTGACGAGGACACCGCCGACCAAGACCTGCCCAAGCTGGTGCTTGAGCTGGCTATGCGCAGCTATGCCAGCGGGCTGGCCTGCCACCGGGCCCTGGCCATCCTGGCCCAGCGCACGGGGCACGGGGACCTGCTCAAAAAGAAGAAATGATCTCCGGCTCCGGCCGGTCTCATGATATTTGAATTTTGGAGGAATTTGACCATGAACGACTATATTATCATCACCGATTCGTCCTGCGACCTGCCCGACAGCCTGGTGAAGGAGCTGGAACTGACCATACTCCCCCTGGCCTTCATCATGGACGGCAAGACCTATCGGAACTGGCCGGATAACCGGGACATGTCCCCCGACACCTTCTATAACAAGGAAAAGGAGGGCCTCATGGCCACCACCAACGCCGTCAATGTGGAGGAGGCGGCCCAGGCAATTAAGGAGGCGGCCCTCCAGCAGGGGAAGGACGCGCTGGTGCTGGCCTTCTCCTCCGGGCTGTCCAGCACCTGCGGCGCGTTCCAGATTGCCGCCCAGGAGCTGAGCGAGCAGTATCCCCAGCGCAAAATTTACGTGGTGGACACCCTGTGCGCCTCCCTGGGCCAGGGGATGCTGGTGTACCAGGCCGCCAAGCTCCGCCGGCAGGGCAAGACCATCGAGGAGGTCCGGGACTGGGCGGAGGAAAACAAGCTGCGCCAGTGCCACTGGTTCACCGTCAACGACCTGTTCTTTTTGAAGAAGGGCGGACGGGTGTCCGCCGCCACCGCCGTGGTGGGCACCATGCTCCAGATCAAGCCCGTCCTCCACGTGGACGACGAGGGCCACCTCATCAACGTGGCCAAGGCCAGGGGCCGCAAGGCGTCCCTCACCGCCCTGGTGGACAAGGTGGGGGAGCTGGCCGACGACCCCGCCTCCCAGACCATGTTCATCAGCAACAGCGACTGCCTGGAGGACGCGCAGTTTGTGGCCGACGAGATCAAAACCCGCTACGGTGTGAAGGAGATCATCATCAACTCCATCGGGCCGGTGATCGGGGCCCATACCGGGCCGGGGTGCGTGGCGCTGTTCTTCATGGGCAAGCACCGGTAAACTCCCCGCCGGGTGCGATCCACATCCCGCGCCTGGGTGGGCGGACCGTTTGTCCTTTTTTGAATGCCGCGAATCACCAGCCGCTTCCTGTGGAGGCGGCTGGTTTTTATTTCCCCCAAATTTTTTGATTCTCCCTCTTGACAAATTCGTATATGGCGTCTATACTGTGCATATCGTATATATACAAAATATCAACGAGGTGCACCATGGACATCATCATCAGCAATTCCTCCGGCGTGCCGATCTATGAGCAGATCGTCCGCCAGATGAAAGGGCTCATCCTTTCAGGCCAGCTCTCCGAGGACGAGGCGCTGCCCTCCATGCGGCTGCTGGCTCGGGATCTGCGCATCTCCGTCATCACCACCAAGCGGGCCTATGAGGAGCTGGAGCGGGAGGGCTTCCTTGCCACCGTCCCGGGCAAGGGCTGCTTCGTGGCCGCCCAGAACCGGGAGACAAGGCGGGAGGCCGTCCTTTGCCAGATTGAGGAGCACCTGTCCCAGGCGGTGGACGCCGCCCGGGCCGGGGCCGTAGACCTGGACGAACTCACTGAAATGCTGAACACTCTGTATAGCGAGGGAGAATTATGACAAACTGTATTGAAATCCGGGGTCTTGTCAAGCAATACAAGAGCTTTACCCTGGGCCCCATCGACCTCAAGGTGCCCGGCGGGTCCATCATGGGCCTGATCGGGGAGAACGGGGCGGGCAAGACCACCCTGATCAAGTCCATGCTGGGCATCGTCAAGCCCACCGCCGGAACGGCCGTCCTGCTGGGCGCCGATCCGGACCGCGCCAAAGAGGATATCGGCATGGTGCTGGACGACTGCTTCTTCTCCGAGTACCTGCGGGTGCGGGACGTGGAGACGGTGCTGTGCCGGGTGTTCAAGACCTGGGACAAGGGGCTGTACCGGGACTATCTGGACAAGTTCGGCCTGTCCGGGGCGAAAAACATCAAGGAGCTGTCCCGGGGGATGCGGATGAAGCTGTCCCTGGCGGCGGCCCTGGCCCACCGGCCCCGGCTGCTGCTGCTGGACGAGGCCACGGCGGGGCTGGACCCGGTGGTCCGGGACGAGATCCTGGACGAATTCCTGGCCTTCGTGTCCGATGAGGACCACGCCATCCTGATCTCCAGCCACATCACGTCGGACCTGGAGAAGGTGGCGGACTACATCGCCTACCTCCACCAGGGAAAGCTGCTGCTGTGCGACGAGAAGGACCGCCTGCTGGAGAGCTATGGGCGGCTGGTGTGCGCCCGGGAGGAGCTGGAACAGGTGGACCGGGGCTATGTGGTGGCCACCCGGAAGAGCCAATATTCCACCGAGGCGCTCATCCGCCGCAGGGGCGATTTCAAGCGGCTCTACCCCCGGCTGGCGGTGGAGCCGGTGACGCTGGACGAATTGATGGTATTCGTGGTAAAGGGGGATAAAGCATGACCGGGCTGATTTTGAAGGATCTTCTCATCCTGCGCAAGACTCTGCGCTCCTACCTGTTTATGCTGATAGTATACGTGGGCATCGCTTTTACCGGGGTGTGGTCGGCGGACATCGTCGGCGTGCTGCTGGTCGTCATGGTCGTGATGCTTCCCATGAATGTGTTTGCCTACGACAAGCAGGCCAAGTGGGACACCTACGGCCTGGCCCTGCCGGTGGGCCGCACGAAAACGGTAGCCGCCCGGTATCTCTGCGTCCTGCTGCTGTGCCTGCTCAGCGTGGGCCTGACGGCCATTCTCGGCGTGATGCTGTATGCCGCCGGACGGGTGGAGGAGCCTGTGGAATTTCTGGTGAGCTGTTCGGTGATGGGCCTGATGTCCGTACTGGTAAACGCCATCATGCTGCCCTTCCTGTACAAATTCGGCCCGGAGCGGGCCCGGATGATGTTCTTCGGCATCATGGGCGGGATCGTTCTGCTGGTTGTCGCGGCCCTGTTTCCCCTGGGCGGGCTGGAATGGCTCAAATCCCTGGAGCTTGCCGAGCCCACCCCGGCGCAGGCCGCCGCCATTCCCGCGGTCGCGGCGGTGGCGGGGCTGGCCCTGCTGGCGGTATCCTTCCTGCTGTCACGGCACTTCTACGGGAGCAAAGACGTGTGACAAGAAGCGCGGAACCCCCCAATTCCCCTTGTATTTGCCATCCAAATCATGTATAATGAAATGGCTTTCCTCGTGAAAGCCATTTCATTATACACAAGATATTGCAGGAGGTATCCCTTTGAAACGAATCCTCAGCCTCTTTTTGGCGCTGTGCGCCGTGCCGCTGCTATGCGCGGGCGTCCGCACGAGCCGGGCCAGCGCTCCCATGGCAAGCAGCGGCAAGCCTTACTACATCATGGTCAACCGGGCCCAGAGCACCGTCACCGTCTACGAGCTGGACGGGGAGGGCTATTATACCGTCCCCGTCAAGGCCATGGTGTGCTCCACCGGGCGCGAGGGCTATGCCACCCCCACCGGCACCTTTACCATCGGCGGGCGGTGGACCTGGGTGCACATGTTCGACGACTCCTACGGCCAATACTGCACCCAAATCAAGGGGAATATTCTGTTCCACTCGGTATGCTATACCGAAAAAGACCCCTCCACCCTGATGACGGAGGAGTATAACGGCCTGGGGGCCCCGGCTTCCTTGGGCTGCGTCCGGCTCCAGACGGCGGACGCCAAATGGATTTACGACAACTGTGCCCGGGGCACCAAGGTCACCATCTACGATGGCGGCGACCCCGGCCCCCTGGGCAAGCCGGACAAGCTGGTGCCCCATATCTCCGAGGAACAGGCCAACGGCTGGGATCCCACTGACCCCCGGGAGGAAAACCCCTGGCATGCGCTTCTCTCCGGCCGGGGGGAGGGGGAGGGCGAGCCCCCGCCCGAGCCGCTCCCCCCGGCCCAGTCGGTGTCCTACGCCCTCATGGCCCAGGCCCTGTACACGCTGTCCGGCGAGGGCGGGCCCGTCGGCGGCGCCCAGGCGGTAGACTGGGCCACCGGCCACCGCCTGCTGGACGGTGTGGCGGG
>OFGR01001166.1_pt1 | contig 22379 bp, 24 predicted proteins | sample 1521811 | NCBI WGS metagenome assembly OFGR01 (sample SAMEA3504098, study PRJEB24116) | mouse gut metagenome | biome: mouse gut; feature: mouse-associated habitat; material: faeces | place: Denmark | collected 2011
AGGACACTTCCCTAAAATTTTCTTTTAGAAAAATGTCCTTATCGTACAAAATATTAACTTGAACTGACACGAGTTTAATTTAAAATCATTTATTTTAACCCGTTAAGAGAGTTTATTTTGTCGTACTCTTGTCGTACCATACTGTCTTTAAGTCCGCAAACCCTTGATTTTACTGGATTCTTTAAGTCGTTGTCCGCATCGTCGGGATAGAAAGTCGCATCAACGTATCATTCTGTATCATCAAGTATTACTCCAATTTCCTTAATATCTTTACCACTCATTATCACGCATTATTCCGTACTATGCGGGCAGAATTTGTTGCACTTTTGTTGTACCTGCAAAATTCTGTTGCACTGCAACACATCCATCAAGGACTCTTTCCTAAAAAATGTGTAAATTGCGTGATAAATTTTCAAATGCTTCTGTTTTTTTCATATCAGTAACTTCAGCGTAAATATCTAATGTCGTTTCAATATTAGCGTGTCCCATTACTGCCTGAATAATTTTCACATTGGTTTCGTTTTCACAAAACCGGGTACAAAATGTATGTCTAAGGTGGTGGCAGGAAAAATGTGGAATGATAACAGGGGGACGTTCTTCTCTTTTGGCTCTTAGAATTTCCTCTGCATTATAGTTTTCCGAAATGCGCCGGATAGCCCGATTGATTGCCTGCGGATTATGCAGGCTGCCAAAACGGTTCGCGAAAATAAAACCCGACATTCCATTAACTTCCATCTTATTGCAGATTCCATCTTCTTTTTGCCTTGCAGCTTCTTCCTTAAAGGCGTTATACACCTCGTCCATCATTGGAACATTTCTGATGCCCGCCTCTGTCTTTGGCAGAGATACCTCAAATTCACATTTATATGTATCTTCCCTTCTCGGATAATATGTTACGCTGTGGTTAATGCTTATCATGCGTTTCTCATAGTCCAAGTCCTGCCACCGCAGCCCGATAATCTCACCAATCCTGCAGCCTGTCCCCAATAAAACGGTAAACAACGGTGTCCATCGGCAATATGCAGGATTTTCAGATATGTAATTCATAAATGCTCTCTGCTGTTCGATTGTCAGAGCGTGCCTTACTCCGTGTCTCTTTCCCTGTTTCTTCTTAACCTGCGCCATAACTCCATCACTCGGATTTATGCGGATAATGTTATCACGAACTGCCATCTGAAACGTCGGGTGAAGTACCGAATGGACGGTATCAAGCGTATTAACCTGAATCCCTTTTTCCCTTAAAAGATAAAGGTAGAAATGCAGCACATCAGAATATTTTATATCCACAATGAGCTTTTTGCCAAATGTTTCACGAACATAATGGTCATAGGTATACGTATAATTACTATAAGTAGTTGACCTCAGTTCTGTCTTGGTTGAGATATATCTGTCAAACACAAAATTCAAATCTGAATTGCCCGCCGCATATACATCCAGTCCATCAAGCTGATCCTTTAGCAGTTCTTTCTCCTTTTTTCTTAATTCTATCAGGTCTTTTGAGTACACATACTTTCTCTTATGCGTAAATGGGTCAGTATATGTGTATATGTACATCAAATCATATTTTCTCTGTGTTTCTCCTTTCCTCAATGCCCTGCCTTTGCTATCTTTTCTTGCCTGTGCCATTCTATGCTCCTTTCCATAAACGGAAAGAGCTTTGTACCCGCATCAGGTTGTCTTTAATACCATTTCGACACCCTTTTGCAACACTTGTGTTATGGTCAGATTATGAGACTGCGCATACTCCTTGATAATTTCATATTCGGCTGGAGTTACCCTCATGGTAATCGTCTTGTCTTTTATTACCTCCACTTTGGGTCTTCCCATTTTTGCCATGTATGCACCTCCTCTGCATCTGATACCATTATACTTTCCGTATTACGAAAAGTCAAGCATAAATTACAACAACTCTTTAACCATCTATCCTGAATGTTTCAAGATACTTTTCAAATAGTTCGCAGTTTACCAAAACAACTTTATCTACCTTATAAGTTGCCTTTGCATCTTTGGCTAGTTTTTCAAATTTACTTTGGCTGATACTGTACAATTCTGCGCCTTCTTTATATCTGACAAATTTTTTTCTATTTACTTTTGTATCCATATTTTCTCCTTTCTGACATGGAAAAGAGCTTGTACCCTGCTATGGTCATTTCTATTATGTTCCCATTGCAAAATCTTTCCAACTTTTCCCACGAATTATTTTATTAACATTTATCTGCCCATGACAAAAAAGACTCCTGTTCCCCTCTTTCATCAGCAGACAAATATTTTCAAAAATACAATACAGGTGACAGGTCATTACTCTGCCCACATCGGTCTTGCACCGTCATTCAAATTGACCGCATCACAATCCACCTTGCAATACGGAAGTATCATTATCAAAAATATGTATCATTGCCCCGTGCAACTGCTGCACATTTCGCCAGACATTCCCCGCTCCTGCCTTAACTTAAACATCGGATTTCAATGCTCCCTCGTTCTTAACTTCCATATATAATGAAAGCAGGCATCTCTTGGCGTGTCCGCATAGCGGCTCCACATATCCCACACGTCCTGTATGTATTTGCATATAAAATTGTCAAGGTACACTTGCAGGATATATGCCTGCATTTTGGATAAAATCAACTTTGGACTTGTCAGTCCAAAAAGCACATAAGCACACTCCTGTCTGCTATGAACGGTCTGCAAGAAATTATGTGCTTTAGAAGAATGACAAGTTTAGATTTCCTGCTTATAGGGTCCGTATTTATGTATAATCTACAAAAGTGTTTCCTTGTGCCGTTCTTCTGCACTCTCATAAACTTCTTTCAAAGTTTTTAACTCTTTTTCGGTCAGTGAATTGATATATGGATTATAATCCCCAAGCATAAAAATTCCTCCTACTCCCGGCTTGGTATAGAACGGATAATAACGGGATAAAGCCTGAATGTCGTTCTCTATTGTACGCATGGTAACACTAAATTCTTCTGCAAGCTCGGTTACTGTTATCCGACGCCTGATAATCAGTATGTTGATAATTTCCTTCCTGCGTTCCCATACATTCATTCCTTACCTCCTTTCTGAAAATTCTCCAAACCTATTGTAAAAGGAAACCCCGAAAATCCGTTTCGGGAATTAAAAATCTTTTTCAAATTTTTTGCAAACCGGATTTTGCTTTCTATAGGTTGACTTTCCGCCTGAGTGTTGCTAAAATTTGGTCAGGATAAAGTCACAAATTCATAAAAGACACACCAAACTGCTATGGAACTTCTGCAGGCATTTTTGCCTGCTGTCAGTCATGGCAGTTTTTTATATTGTCATGCACCATATTCAAGAACCGGAATACCTTACAACTTTCCGAAAACGGGCGGTAACGCCCGTAAGGGTTTTGGGCAGGCTGCCTATGCAGCCTAAAACCCGCAAATCCCCTGCGGGAGATTTGCCAAGAATAGCAAGCACTGCTCACGGACGTCCGTGAGCACATTTTTCACAAACCGCTTCCCTATGGGAATTTGTGAAAAATGACTTGCAGAGGGCATATCCCCCTGACCCCCTAAATACTCCAAAAACCGCTGTGCCCGACACGGCTTATTTATCAGAAACCTTATAAAAATATAGAAAAGGAAAGGATAAGAACATGGAGAACAGAGATAGACAAAACAGACTAACCTTGCGGTTAAGCGATGATGAGCGGTACATACTGGAACAGAAATGGAAAGCCTCCGGAATGAAAGACAAATCCGCTTTTATCCGTCATCTAATCCTGTATGGATATGTCTATGACGTAAACTACGACCACCTGCGGGAATACAACACAATCCTCTCACGCATCGGGAACAGCCTGAACCAGATTGCCAAAAGAATGAACGCCACGGGCAATGTTTATAAAGCCGATGTAAAGGAAGTAAAGGAGCTGATGAATCAGGTATGGCAATCACAAAAATCCATGCTATCCAAGCAACCGTCCATAAAGCAGTAAACTATATCTGCAACCCCGAAAAAACCGATGAGGGCATTCTCATTTTTTCCTTTGGGTGCAGCCCTGAAACCGCTGCTTTTGATTTCAAATTTGCCTTGTCAAAGACCAAACAATCCGACCCGAATAAAGCCTTTCATCTGATACAGGCATTTATGCCCGGAGAGGTATCTTATGATGAGGCGCACCGCATCGGCGTGGAGCTTGCCGACAAACTTTTAGAGGGAAAATATTCCTACATCGTGTCCACACACACCGATAAGGGACACGTCCACAACCACATTATTTTCTGCGCCGCAGACAACGTGAACCATGAAAAATATCACGACTGCAAACAAACCTATCGGAGCATCCGCCGCCTGAATGATGAGCTGTGCCGGGCACATGGTCTTTCCATTATCGAGCCGCACAGAAAATCATTATCTGCAGGCGCAGGCAGGGGCAAAAGCTATCACGAATGGCAGTCTGAACAAAGCGGCACTTCATGGAAAGTCAAGCTAAAAAATGCTATTGACGAAGCCATAGAAATTGCCGATACTTACGAGGACTGCCTCAACCTGATCCGCTCCAAAGGCTATGAGATAAAAGGTGAATCCCTTGACAAAAATGCACCAAAATATATCTCTTTCCGTCCTCTTGACAGGGAGCGTTTTGTCCGTGGCAGCGAACGTTCTTTAGGTGCGGACTATACCAAAGAACGGATTGAGGAACATATCAGGGAAAAGGCTTTAGAGCCTGTCAAAAAGCGTGTTCCATTCCCGGCAAGAAAGAAAAATCCTGTTAAAGATTATTCTTCCAAAAAGCTCATTGACACCACGGAAGAAAAGTTTGCACAAAGTCCCAGATTAAAACATTGGGTGGACATTCAAAACCTCAAAATTGCCGCCAGCAGTTACAGCGCGGCAGGCTCCATTTCCGAACTGGAAAAACAGATTGACGCCAAGTCAGTCCTTGCAAAAACCGCGCGTGAAAGCCTCGTAGAAACGGAGCATCAGTTAAAGGATTTAGGGCAGATACTAAAATATGCCGAACAGTATAAAAGCAACCGTATCTACCATATCCGCTATCAGAAATCAAAAGATAAGGACAGATATCTACGGCAACATGAAACGGAACTCCTGCTCCATGACGGTGCTGAAAATATGCTGAAACGCCTCGGTATTGACACCAAAAACCTCGACGTGGAAAAACTGCGGAGTGATTACAATACACTATATTCCAAGAAAACGGAGTTGCAAAAAACATATAAATCCGCAGAAAAAGAACGTAACATACTGGCACAGAAACTAAATAATATAAACTTGTATCTTGAGCAAAATCATCATTCAGCAACTAACCTTAAAAGTGTTATAGAAAACTCAACTTCTCTATAATGTTCCCATCAAAAAAGTGTACCGCATAGAAGTATTTTACTTCCATGCGGTACACCATAATGTGTCAAGTAATCCGAATTTATTTTCTTAACCGTAAACCTAATTTGATAATCTTATCCTTTTTTCGCTTTCATGCACTACACTCCATGTAATTACTTCATTCTAATGCAATTCATCCTTGTCGATGTGTAATGTAAACTATTATGGAGGTGAATCACAATGAATGAAATGAAACAAAATCTTGCTCAAGCAGTACGTAAAGCCCGTACAGAGCTTGGCTTATCACAAGAACGATTAGCTGAAATTCTTAACTTGGATCAGCGTACTATACTTAATATTGAAGCTGGGCGAGGAAACCCCAAATTTGAAAAACTATATCCCATAGTTACATACTTGAAAATACCCACTGATCAAATTTTCTATCCAAACAGTGAGGTTCTAGCACCAAACCAAGAAATGTTGCTTACTCTAATAAAAAACTGCACAGATCAGGAAGCCAAAGATTTGCTGCCTTTAATTCATTATCTTCTTGACCTTTTACGTAAACAGGAGAGTGCTTCAATTTAAAATAATAAAACCAATTCTACTTTTCTTATTTTCTAATCATTCTGCTTTTTCTTTTAGAAGCTGGTGTGGCAACACACCAGCCAGTTCTAAAATTCCTTCATAAATCACTGTCTGTTATACTAATTTGTTTTTTCAAAACATTTCAATGCATCTTCATAATTTCTCTCCCCTTGCACAGTCAGCAAAATCTTCGTAATTGGCAGTTTACTTCCCAATTCCTTTAAAACTTCCATCTGCCCGTCAGACATATAAACATATTCTTCCGGATATGACAAAATTCCAGCTATATAACAGTTTTTCCACTCTGCTTTTCCATTTCCGGCTATCCTCTCATCTTCTGCCATATCTCTTATATTTAAAGAATATTGCCATTCCATATTCATAAATTGATTGATATATTCCTGCTTCTTTCTTTCAGTAATTGCATATCCATTACAATCTACCATCATTGCAAGACTGTCCTCGCCCAATAATAATACCAATGTGTTTCCTATAGGCACTTCACTTGACCGTATCAGCCCTTTTTGTAATTTCGACCAATCAATACAAAGCAATGTCGTGTCCATCGTGTATCCTTCCGTTTTTAATTTGATTGGAATTGCAATAACCGGATCAATGGATAAAAGTCCTTTTGTTTTTTTTGCTTCTTCTAAAAATTTTTCATTATACTCCATTTGCTCAATACTGACTATAGATTGGCAGATTTTTCTCCCTGACCAATAATTTTGTATTATTATAATTCCAAACAGAAACAAAACAACCACAAATACAGCAATAACTCCACCAAAAATAATATCTGTACTATATGCCGCTTTTCTTTCATTCATTCGCTCCACTCCCATCCATTACTGTATCTCTTGTTCATTAAAAACTTTCTTTGCCTCTTCCAAAAGTATATTTTTTTACGCAGTCTAACAAGGAGCAGTACACATAAAACTACAAGCCCTATAATCATTACTGTAAAAACGGAAATCCACCATGAATTTTTTTCCTCCTGCTCGTTTACTTCCAACGACAATACCTGCGGCTTTTTTATATCTGTCTGAAACTCCTTGTCCAACGTGTATATTTCACCATCTGCATCCTCATATTGCATTGTAATGATTCCTTTTATCTGCCCATACTTATCCTCATCATTTTTAGAAACATCATTCCCGACCGATTCCATTGTACGTGTTCCAACATAAACACGCATCATTCCTGCCCCTTCCGTTCCTGCCTCCAAATTTCCTATAAATACATCACTCACAGGGAACAGTCCTTTTGCAGATAATCTAATGCGCACATTATATACGCTGGTACGGCTAAGATTAAGCGCCTTTATAGAAAACTCTGTTGTGTCAGAAGAATACAAAACATCCGGTATATTCTCTGCCTCCAACTCCATTTCTACGGGCTGTTCAATCATCAACATGACTGCCTCTTTTCCCGTAACTGCATTTCCATTCTCATCCTCATATTCGAAATCAAAATATAGTGGTGCTGTTCCCCTGTCTGCTTCAGCCACGATTTTCAATTCCCCACCTATACAAAATGTTCCTAAGGGGGCAACATCAGTGGCATAGAAAGATGTTTGGGAAAACTGCATAGACGTTGATTCTGTCGAAACGGTCAACTTTAAGTTATACATGGTCTGCAGCTCACTATAATTTTTAAATACAACTTCCATCCGTTCACTTGTGCCCGCCAACAACTCTTTTCCCGAAAGCGTACAACTCTCTAACAGCATTTTCGGCTTTCTGATGACATCTTCATTTGGTAAAATGCAAAATACAGCCATTTCTTTGTCAGATATCATATTTCCTTTTTCATCCTCATATTCCAAATTGAAATAAACAAATACGCTTCCCCCTTCTGCATCTTGTAATGTTTTGAAATCAGCATGTAATCCGGCAGACTCTCCCGGAGCAATTTCCTCATAGTAAAAAGAATACTTGCTAAAATGTACGATGGAAGGTTCTGATAAAACAGAGATTTTAAGATTGTACATATATCTTTCAGCACTACAATTCTGAAAGGAAACATCCATTGACTCCTGTGTTCCCACCCCTATTTCCCTGCCATTTAAGTCACAGGAAACCAAAATCATTTTGGGTTTATGAATCACTTCTTCCGGTTCTGGTTTGGGCAGACTTTCATCCACTGCCTTGATAACAGGCTCTTTCCCCTCTGTAAACTGAATAGATACTTTATAATCCAGTGTTACCTTTTGCATCTGTTCCGTGTAACCCGATGCCTTTACCGTCACAAAATATTGTCCGGAAAAAGCATTCTCTTTCATTGGAATTTCACAGGTATAAAGATAGATTTCCTGCATTTCTACCGTAACATCAACATCATTTCCAGATATGGTAGGTACATCTATAACTTCTCTCATTTTTCCTTCATTTAAGCTGAACCATTTTTTTTGCACATCTTTCTGATAATTATTTAATATAAATGGAGAGTTTTCAGTTTGCGAAAATTCCAAATCTACGGTTATTTTATTACCCTGTAAAGAACCATTTGCACAAAATGGAATCACAAGAAATAATTTTCCATCTCTGATCCGCGGCTGATATCCATCAGAAAAAGATTGCGCCATGCCCTCATAAATATGTACGTTATCAATCCCAATATATATCTTTTCCTGAAGTTCTTCTATCTGATCATTTTCCGTAGCAGAAGAACTGACTTCCAACTGCCCTGTTGTTTCATCTTCCATATACGGATTTGTTTCATCTTGTGTAACAACCTCACTTTCCTGTTCTAAAAATGTTTCTGTTTGCTCTGCCGTTTCGTTCTCTAACTCAGAATTACTTTCCTCTGATTCTTCCATAACTTCTGCCGCCTTTACCTCTATTACATCTGTACCTGCCATATACCTGATACTTTCTGAAAAAAACATATAAAACACCATACAAACAGCAGCCATTCCTTTAAAAGCCGTATTTTTCATCCCCTACTCACCTCTTTTTCTGTAATACTCCTCCGTCCATCTCATATACCTCATCACATAAAATCCGAATATCATCTTCATTATGGCTGGCAAGCAATATCGTTTTTCCTTTGTTTTTCAAATCCAACAAAACTTTTCTAATTTCTGTCACACCGTTTTTATCCAATCCGTTAAAAGGCTCATCCAAAATCAAAAGCTGAGGATTTTCCATAATTGCCTGCGCAATCCCTAACCGCTGACGCATTCCCAAAGAATACTTCGCTACCGGTTTTTTCATGTCCGGATTCAATCCTACCTTTTTTAACACCAGCCTTACATCCGCTCTCGTAATCTGTTTTCTCATATCAGCTAATATTTCAAGATTTTTACTTCCAGTAAGATTCGTAAGAAAGCCTGGTGTTTCAATAATTACCCCTAACCGTTGCGGAAAATCCACATCTTTTCCAATCTGTTGTCCAAACACTTTAATCGTTCCTGTCGTTGTCGTCAAAAAACCACAGATACATTTCATCAACACAGTTTTACCCGAACCGTTATTTCCGATGATTCCATATACTTTACCGTTTTCAAGCACAAGGTTTACTTCCTTCAATACCAAATCCTCACCGAATCGTTTTGTCACATGACTGATTTCCAAGCAGCGCTCTGATTGTTCCATGAAAACCATCCTCCCTACATCATTTCTTTCTATTCTGAAACACCTCTTTACAATTAGCCGCCTGCCTGTCAAATATCCGGTATTCTAATAGAGCGGTAATTTTACCATGTCAAAAACCAAATGCAAATCTGACAAAATCTATAAACCAGTGCATACCTATTGCCATTTGCAAATTCTTCTTTTTCATTAATAAAGCCATAGGCAAGCCAAAAAACACACTCCCCAATATACTCATCACAACTGCCCAAGCAGGTGATTTTATCATCAAATCAGGATAATGAAGCAGCTCATGTGGAATTATCAACAATATGTATATACATATATTCCAAAAACGATTCATTACTTTTCCACGAAATAAATAATAAGCATAAGCAAGTAAAAAGAATCGAAAGACCACTTCCTCAGATATCGCAGGCTTCAATGCAAAAACTGCAGAACTTAGCACATTTCCAACACGGATCTGCCGATTCAGGGAAAAATACAATACATTCAAAAATGCCAACGGAATGGAAATAACCGCGCCAACCCCAAAATATCGAATACTTTCCGCCATACCCGTATGAATGGAACTATTTTTCACTTTTGCCAGCTCATACAGTCTGCAGGCGCTATAAAAAGCTGCCATTATACAAAAACTTGTAATAACAATGTCTGCTGTTCTAGGGTCTCGAAACACGGAAACCAAACATGACGTTCCAAGGAAAAATGCTATAACTGCCTGCCTCCACTGAAAAACTTTCGTTTTCATAATATAATAAACTGCCAGTATTAAAATCATAATTTCTGTCCAATTCCAAAGTCTAGACATCAAATTATGATAATGCGGAGTAAGCTCCAGAGGTAAAATTATTCCAATAGTGTAAAACAATATAAAGACACCAAAAGAAATTAAAATTCTCATCTCCTATAATTCCTCTATCTTTCCATAAAGTATAAATCCATGTAGCACGATTGATAATACAAGGAATATCAGCAAAAAACACCACAGTCCTTCCTGATTCACCCCCCAATTGACACTTCCGGCAATCCACTCCGGAGGATATATCCATAATGCATCAGGAAAATAACGCTCCTGTATGATAATACAAAAATAATAACCAACAAGCGGAAAACCAAATGCAAGATACGACGATTCGCTCAAAACTGCACATATCCCGCCAATTGTCCCAAGTGTTGCCGCTATCAGCCCGCAGCGTATCAAAACAGCCGCCATTCCCCATATCATTGAAATAGAAATCATTCCCTTTTTCTCCATTGGGAAAAAAAAGACAAAAAAAAGAAAAGATACTGCCATTCCTGCTATAATCCATGACAGAAAAGCACCCAATGCAACTGTCAGTATCTTATTCTCCACATATACTCTCCGAATACATCTCGAAAGAATAGATTTTAAAAAACCTCCCTTCCGTTCAGATAATATGGAGTCACTCCACGGCAGAACAGCCACCACAGGCATCAGAAAATACACACTTCTTGAGCATAGAGCGTTTTGTACCAAGAGTAAGAAATTTCCGGTTTCAGAGGTTTCTGCAATTCCAGTCCATGCTGTTCCTGATAATATGGCAGACACTGCAAGAAGCATAGCTGTCCACATTCCTCTGCCCGCAAACAATCTTTTCAACTCACATAACATTGAAACCACCTTTCTGTCAGCTTTTCTCTCCCAAAAAATTAAAATTGAACCGCTTCAAAGCCTGCATAGAGATATATACGAAAATCAGCAGTAAGAAAAAGAAAAACAGGTATGACTGACGCACCGTTGGCATTTTATCATATCCAAAATTATGTTTTACATACGTCACATGACTTAATGGACTAATCCAGCCAATCAACAGATTCATTTTATACATTCCATATTTATTGATATGAAATACGTCCGCAAGCACCTTTGAATCTAAAAGGAAACCACATAAGATAAAGAATAATCCTGTAATCATTCCACGGTTCTTTTCTGATAATAGATTTCCAGCTAAGATCAGAAAACTAAGGCATAAAATAAATAAAAACAAAAGACTCAGCACCCCCACCATACAACCATATGGCGTTGTACTTTCCATAACCTTTACCGTAGACGGAACGCACAAATCTTCCCCTAATTTTGAATATGCCAGCATCGCCGCCGTTTCACTCCATTGATTTCCCACATAGCTGTTTTTCATACAAAGTGCCGCTGTCACCAAAAACAGAAAACCTGTATATAAAAAACTTACGAAAATGACATAACCCATCTGTCCCAAAAGCCATTTTTTCTTGGTTGTCCGGTATAAATAATATGGCGTCATACTGCTCATCTGCGGTAAATCCGAAAAAAGCAACATGAGCAGTATGGAGCTTAAAAGAATAGAAGTAGCGTCACCAAATGTCCACAAAAATGGTTCTGCAAGCTGTACAGGCATTCCATAACCTTCAATCACAACCATAATCCGGGAACTTAAAAGATAGCACAAAACAATTTCTAAAAAGATAGTAAGAATTACTTTAGGATTTTTCAAAAATCCCCTGAAATTATAACGTACTACGGCTAATACCTGTCTCACTGCCTAAACCTCTCAGATTAAAAATTTTAATATCCCAACCAACGGTCTACCAAAGCTCCATCCACTGCATTAATTGTTATAAAACTTTTATCCACATCATTGACTGAAATCATGTTTTCTCCATCATAGGACAGTTCATATGTTCCAAAGAAATCCCATACCGGAACAAAAAGTCCTGTGCTGTTGTCCGACTGTGGATCGTAGATTCTGGTATATCCAAATGTAATCTTATTTACATAAAAGTTTTTTACCTGCAAAGGTTCCCCTACATCCTTCCCTTCTTCCCTTTTATCCGTTAAAACATCCGCATTCTGTATCAGCATCATTTTTTCATAAATTGCCATAATATCCGAAAATGGTAAAAGTTCCAGATTTTCCACCTTTCTTTCTCCAATATCATATTGATTTGTAAAATGAATCTCATCAATTCCATCGCTTGTTACATAAATATCCAGTGATTCATACGCCCACGGAACCGTTTCACTGTTCATGCCATCTTCCTTCCCTCCGCCGGGTATTACTGTATATGTAACAGGAATCCCTGCCGGCTGTCTCGTGTAATGAAATACATAGCCGATATCTGTCATATCTTTTTCCTGCGGCTTACCGCTATACCCCAGCCGAAGTTCAAGCACAATTCCCGAAGAAGCAATCTGCATATCCTGCAAATTTAAAGCCGCCACCTTTTCATCTGCCATTTTCTGTGCTTCTTCTTTTGTAACGCCAAGATTGATTGCGCTTTCATCAGGAACCCATGAATATAGCATTTTCATTGAATCGTATTCCGACCATAAATAAGATGCTCTTTCTGCCAGTTCACCTTCACTTTCAATCTTTTTCGCCCAGATGCCAAGCGATTCATTATTTTCTTTTGTTAAATTATACTGGTAACTGTTCCCATCCGCTGCCTTGACAAAGCCGTAAACTTTGCGGACACTTCCTATTTCCGGCATCCACGGATCAATCAGTTCTTCTTTAAATTCATACGGAGTAGTCAGCTTTGACAATTCCCGTTTTTCCGGTGCTGTTTCATAAGCCCTTTGTGCTTCTTCTATTTCCCCATGTAAATCATACACATAATTGCCATTTGCATCTGTTCCCAAGCCCTGTGGGTCTAAATTACCAATAGCCTCATAACCTTTCAATTTCTCAATCACTGCCAGCCATTCATCTTTCGTTTTTACCATATAACTGTGGGCATCGTATACATCCACAGTTCCAAACAATGCCCTTGTGATTGCATCTATGTCATCCTGATCAGACTCATGCCGTTTCACATAAATCGCTGGTACTGTTTCCACTTCCGGAATTATCAAATCTGCATCAGTAAACACATTCAGTTTCCCTGTTGTATCTGAAACCTCATTCTTATAATGCGCAGGAATATCCAATCTCGTCTGGAGCAAGTTTTCGGAAACAGTGGTATCCGTTTTTATTACTTCATCCGCACCACTGTCCATTTCTGATTTTTCACTTGGTACATTTAAATTTTCTGCTTCCTTATAGCGCTCCATTGCATCTTCTCCTTTTGATCTGACCACAGGAGTTTCCGGCGTTTCGGCACAGCCTGATAACATATTTATGCTAATGATCAGACTCACTATAACAGCCATTTTCTTATTCATCATTTCTTCCTCCTTCATAAATGAATGTAATTAACCTTTCCTAAAATACTTTACGATGTACTTATATACCAAGTCTTGTACAACTTGTAACCGTTTTGTAACCAAGACTACCATAAAACAGAAACCCTTGTCCCTTCTCCTTCTTTACTCTCTATGTGAATTTTCCATCCGTGAATTTCTGCAATCTGACAACATAAGGAAAGTCCCAAACCAATTCCCCCTGCCTTTTTTGAGCGGGATTTATCTACCATATAAAAGGCTTCCGTTACATGGACTATTTCTCCCGCCGGTATCCCCTTCCCAAAATCCTGTACAAAAATTTTCTGTTCGTCAGCGAAAACCTCTATATTTCTCCCTATTTCAGAGGCTTTATATGCATTGTCCACAAGGTTCCATAAAAGCGAAAGCAATAAATCCTCATCTGCCTGTTTTTCCAGTGTTTCCGGCAGGCAGGTCATATTAAGGTTTATCTGTTTTTCTTCCAACTGAAACGACATCAAGCCATTTAACTGTTCAAGGATTCTTCGCACGGATTGTTTTTTTATAGAAATAACAAAATTATCCTGATTGCATAGCCTTGAAAGTTCCATCATTTTTTCCGACAGACGAGCCAGCCGCTTTGATTCATTTAAAATATAGAAAAGTGCTTTCTCACGTTCACTCTCAGTAAGCCGTAAAGTAAGCAGCACTTCCACATTTCCAATAATTGCTGTCATCGGTGTTTTCATTTCATGGGATAAACTTCCAAGAAGCTGTTTTTGTTTTTCGTTCATCTCCTCCAGCATTCCCATATGCTCCCGAATTTTTTTTGCCATTTGATTAAAACTATCTGTTACCTCTCCTATCTCATCATTATTTGTAATTGGAATAAAACTGTCATATTCACCATTTGCCACCCTGAATGATGCACCTTTTAATTCCTCAAGCGGAAACAATATCCTGCGAATACCATGATAAAGCAAAGCTCCTACTGTACAAAACAAAACAATCGTAAACCCGACTCCGGCAAAAAACAATTTCCAAACCCTTAAATAAATATCCGTCACATCCCTGTATACTGCAAGACTGTATCCATTTTCCCCCAAGTTCACATACTCCTGATAAAACACAATTAAGTATTTTCCATCCATTTTCTGTGTTCTGCTGATATAAATCTCCCCATTATGCAGATTTTCGCGCCTGCACATTTTGCTTAACTCATTCCTGTTAATTTCGTAAGGCGATGCATTCCATACTTCTTCCCCGTCTTTCCACAGCACACTGTCCATTTTAAAAATCTGCCGGAATTCATTGATAACCATTACTTCCTTAACTACTGTTTCCACTGCTCCAACACTTTCCCTCCGTATCTTTTCCTGGATCGCGGACACATTTTTGTCAATCTCCTTTTTCCCATAGCATATCGCATCGTCTACACTCTGACGGAGCATAGATGAGAGCAGAAAGAAAAGAATTCCCAGTGACAGTCCCATCATTCCACTAAACACCCAAATACATATTTTACGAAACAGTTTCATTCCTCTACCTCCAAACGGTATCCTATTCTGGGTATTGTCTTTATTACATCTTCAAATCCCAGTTTCTTACGGATACGACCTATATGGGCATCTACCGTTCTCGTTTCTCCTTCAAACTCCATTCCCCAAAGCGCACCCAAAAGTTGGCTTCTAGTTAATGCCCTATTTTTATTACGTGCCAGCATCATTAGACAGTCAAATTCCATAGGCTTTAAATAAACCTCCTGTCCGCCTTTAGTCACTACTCTCTTTTCCCTGTCAATGACAACATCGTAAATAGAAATCTTTTCCTGAAAAGAGCCTCTGCGTTTCAAAATCTTATCAATACGTATCAATAATTCAAGCATTTCAAAGGGTTTTACCATGTAATCCTCTGCTCCTCCAGTAAGCCCTTTCACTTTATCCTGCAATTCCCCCTTGGCTGTAAGGAAAATAACAGGAATCTCATACTTTTGAAGCTCCGGCAACAGTGCAAAGCCATCTTTTCCCGGCAGCATAACATCAACTACTGCGCAATCATAATCATGTCCTTTTTCTAATGAAACGCTGGCATCATCACCATCAAGAAAAGATATGACCTCATATCCGGTTGCCCGCAAGCTCATACTAATCACATCATTAATTGCTTCTTCATCTTCTATTACCAAAATTTTTATACTCATAATCCACCCTCCAGTCTTTATTTTGCCACAAATAGAACAAAACAGATGTAACCAACTTGTAAATTATCCCCACTAAAGCTATTCCTTGTTATAAAAAAAGGGACAACACAGCCCCGTTTCACATTTTTATACTACTGACTTTCTTATTCTTTCTATCTATACTATATCTGAAAATATACTTGTAAACAATACGCTTTTTCATATAAGTTTGTATATTTGCCACTCCACTATACCAGTAAAATTTTATTTTCTATTCAAACAACGCACAAAAATAGCGGTGCGTGACATAATTAGCCACACATCGCTATTTTTTCAATCCCTTCTAACTTTTAAATTATTTTTACAAAATCCTCATCAATCATATTCCACAACTTTCCTAATTATAATTCGGAACATTTTCACCATATACAAATCTTCTATAACTTCATGCTGCCCTCTCTTACAAATATACTGATTAGATTACTTTCTTCCATAGTAAACGCCGCATTTATAGCCTTACAACACCCTCTGCTGATTTTTGGAATTTTCATCACGTCCCTGTCCTGCCACCTGCGCCTTTTTCTCCGCAAGACGGGCTTTTAAGGACATTTTTTCAGCGGGCTTGTCCTGTGTTTTTTTATTCTCCTCCTTTCGTGCTTTTTCCCCGACACCATTATTCAGGACATTATCCACCATGTTATAGTTCTGTTCTTCCATTTCCTCGATCTTCGCAAGAGGCTTGTATTCCGTCAGCTTTTCAAGCAGTTCCTTTGCCTGCTGCATTTCTTTCGGTGCAGTTTCCGTAGCAATGACCTCATTCAGCCATTCCGTCAGATGTTCCACATCTCCCTGTCCGATCATTTCTGAAATTTCCGATACATTTTCAGTCATGGTCTGATTATTGTCATGATAAACATTCGTATCATAATTATACATAAAACGGTCTATCTCCACCGCAAGCTGTTCTGCGGGTGTCAAATCCGACATTCGTTTTTCCCATAGTTTAGCCTCCAAATCCTCGCTTATATCACCCTCTATCTTCATATCAGGCAGTTTTGCCATCAGTTCTGCAATGACTTCCATCGCCTGCGGATTGCTCTTTATTTCAGGGATATAATCCAAAACGTCAAGTTCAAACCGCTTTCCGGTTAAAATATCGGTAACGGCATCCTCATATGGTTCTGTCCCCGGCGTATGGATATTAATGCCGATTGCTGGAATGTAATAATACGGAACTGTCTTTCCCGCCGCTAAACGCGATGTACACGCCGTCCGTGCCGTAATAGTCCACCCACTCCCGTATACGGTACTGTGTCATCCGTATTTTTATGGAGAGCGGGAGTGACTGCATCTGGTATAAGTCGCTCATTGTATGTTTATTCATGTTTTCCTGTCACTCCTTTCTTCTGCACAGAAAAATACCGCCCTGCATTATTTACAAGACGGTATTTCAAAACAAAAAAAGTGTATGATATTGATTTTCTCTATACCATACACCTAAAGTTACTGTTACTATGAAATTTTTACATCTAAACCAGCCTTAACAACTGTACCAGTTCATGCGGTTCGGATTCTTTTGATACGGTCTGCCTTGTGTCAAACTGCTTAAAACCATAATTTTCATAAAAGGAAAGCAGTTTTGCATTGTTCTCCGCTTCTACAAACGCCACCATGCCGCCCGCCTGATACTGTAATGACTGTACCTGCCTAATTGCCGCCTCAAGCAGTTCTTTCCCGGTTATCCTGCCCTTTGCCCTGTCATTAAAATTTTTCCCAAGCTGTGCAATGAGGTAAGCCGCAAGATTATAGGTCTGTTCCCCTTTGTCTATCTCACTGAATCTCCCAAGTTTGCGCTTTACCGTGTTGCTGAACGGTTCTGCCTTTACCACAAGCGGTTTTATCGTGATAGAAAAATAGCCCAATAACTCCGCATCTTCCAGCGATAACACTAAATATGTAACTGCCTGATGTTTCTTTGCAAATTCGATTGCCTGCTGTTTCAAAAAGCGCTCAACATCCTTATTTAACGGGCAGGAAAACTCGGAAAGGAACTGCAACAGCTTATCCTCTCCGAGCCGTCCGTCGTCATTCTCCAAATACTCACGAATGTTCAGCACGATAAAATTATTCGTCTGCTGCATCCGTTTTCTTCCTTTTCTCCATGAATTTTACTATTTCATCCGCTCCATGCAGGTAAGTCACATTGATTGGAACGCGAGGTGTCCTGTCGTTGGCAGATGCCTCTATTGCATCGGCAAACATCTCCACCTGCTTTTGACCTGATATAACAAAATTCTTCGTAATACTTGAAGTTGCCATAGAAACACACCTCCTTTATCAGTATGGCTCTTTTTCTTAACACCTACTCTTATGAGCGCAGGTTTTACTTCCCTACTCATATTTTACGATTTTACCGACTGTTTTGCAATCGAATTTTTGTGAATTTTATATAACCGCCTCTTTTCCCTTTGTTTTATCCGTTCCAATGTTTCCCACGCCTGCCACCTGCGCCTTGTACGCCTCCAGCTTTTCTTTCAGCGATGCTTTCGCAGGTTTGTCATTGTTTCCGGCTACCAGCTTTAACCCGTGCGGACTGTTGTTTTCTGCCACGTGATTATGCCCTGCATTTTCCACTGGAACAGACTGTGGTATATTCCCCGCCAATTCCTGCCTCTGGTCACTGTGTCCTAAAGTATCTGCTTGCGGCTGCTCTGCCCTTTGGTCATCGTGTCCTAAAGTATCCGCATCCGACTGTTCAGACGTTTCATTCCCAATCTACGCATCATTTCCTGTTTCGTCCATGTTCAGCAGGGCATTGAGGGCAGAAAGACGGTCTAACTTCTCCTTCAGTTCGGTTTCCTGCACAAAAGGTTTTGTAACCTCTGCCTTTGCCGTTTCAAGCTGCCGCTCCACATTTTCCAGTTTTACTTTGGCGTTGTCAAGTTCCTTTGGCATGGCTTCCAGCGCATGGTTGATCCGGGTAATATTCCCGAACGGGTCTGCACCGACTTCAAGGTTATGGGAAAGCTGCCCTTTTAAATTCATTACAAATTTATGGTTTAAGCTGTCAAAGGAAACAGCCATCTTAAAGCCTGCATATTCTCCTATGGTAACAGAGGCGTTGGCGCTTTTTACCTCTTTGCACATCTCCACCAGCGCTGTCCCGGCTTCTTTTTTATCCGTGTAGGGCTTATTTCCTACTTTCATGGAAAACTGCTCTTTATCTTCCGGAATATTTGCCCTTGCGGTCTGAATATCCGCCTCCATGCCGTCGATGCGCTCTTTTAAAACAGCTATCTGCTGCGGATAATGCTGCGTGATATTATCCTCAAGACGGTATATCTGGCTGGTATGGTTAGCTTTCATCAGTTTCAGCTTTGACACCTGCACGTCCAAATCCATCTTTTCCCGGATATACGGGTTGCCCGTGGCTAGGGCTTTGACCTCCGCGTAAGTGAGCGCCGCCTCGTCCACATCTTCACAGCTCCGTACAGGTGATTTACTCGTCATAATCTGACCGATGAATTTCTGCTTGTTTTCGATCAACTGCCATGAATAACTGTCGAATGTATTTTCGGTCACATACCCAAAAATCTTAACCCTGTCATTCATATTACCCTGCCTTAAAATACGACCTTCCTGCTGCTCAATGTCCGACGGACGCCAAGGCACGTCGAGATGATGTAACGCTATCAGCCTGTCCTGCACATTGGTTCCGGCTCCCATTTTCTGCGTCGAACCCAATAAAAAACGAACCTGTCCGCTTCTGACTTTCCCGAACAGCTCCGCTTTCCTTTGCTCTGTATTTGCGTCGTGTATAAAAGCTATTTCTTCTGGCGGGACACCCTTTCCAATTAATTTATTACGAATGTCCTCATAAACATTAAATGTACCATCTCCTTTCGGTGTTGATAATAGTGATAGGTAAGAGTTTGATATTATCTCTCCCTTTTCCCCCACTCTAAACCGTGCATGAACCTTTCAGCTCACACGGCTTGCCATCAAGAATGGATAAATTAACAGTTTAACAGCTCTCAACAAAAGCAAGGCTTCTAAGCTTCAACAGCTTCTCTGACCGTTTTATGTCAAGATTCAACTTTCCCATTTCCACAATAAAGGTATCTGTATTTCTGATATACAATAATTCCTGCACTTTTCTACAGACAAGCAAAAGGTTACTGTATTTATCAGTACCTCCCTGCTCCTTTGGAATCTTTCTGATACATACAACTTCTTCCGTTTCCATTTGGTTTCCAGTGACCGCACACTTTCCTTTCTGCGCTGAATATAGCGACAGCCTGTTATCATTAAATTCAATGGATTCTCCCTCAACAGGATTTCTCATTAAACCATGCAGGACTGCCATATTAACTCCCTCCAGCTTCTTGTGTACTAATTCCCTCCCTTTTTCCGTGTATGAGTTTGCCCCATACGCCTTTTGCATTGGGTGGGAATGTCGCACATACCCTATCGGTGCAAGGGCAAGGTCATTCACATATCGCATTTGGTCACTTTTCCCATATTTTTCACGGATAACATTTGTGATATGGACTGGGATTTTATTTTTCCTGACTTCTTTAGCGGTTTTTATCCGCTGTCTCATTCTTGCTTTAAGGCTCTTTTGGACTGAAAAGGCGATTGGTCTAAAGTCCTCACTGGCTCTGGTTAGGCAGTTGCATACCGCCGCCAATCGGAGTATCAGTGTGGGCGTTTCAAGGCGTTACCCTGTCATTCCACCCATCGGATTGTCAGTTCTCCTAAGATTTCAGGCTTTTTAGCCTTTCGACTTAGTGCGTAACCTTTTCAGTTACGAACGTGTCGCACGATTATCATTTCCATATCCCTCAAGCAGATTGATGACGCCCCACACGCCAACGCCTGCCCCGATTGCTGTAACGACTGTTTTTAATCCTGTGATTGCTGTTGCGAAAAATGCCATTTTGTTTACCTCTTTCTTTCCTGAAATAAAATTTTGATAGTTTTGAAAGAGTTTTTCGTGTAAAATGCCCTGCCCTATGTTAAAATAGAGACAGGGCAATCCTTTAGGAAGAACCCTGCGGGCATCCGGCGCTTTCAGTTTGGCGATTGGCAGTGCCGGGTGCTTTGTTTTTTGTCCTTTCCCAAGTACATGGAAAACTCCTTTTGCTGTTTTGGACATCATGCCCAAAGGTTGACGGTTCCATATTCAGTTGTTTTTGTGCGCTTTCAGCCATTGTGTCCAAAAGCCGCTATTCAGTTGTCTGTGATGAATTTTCTTCCTGCCCTGTGACCTCCCCGCAGTCAAAGGCTTCATCTACCACTGTGCCGGGAGTGAGTTTCATGCGGTGCTGGTGCTTCACATAATCCTCAATGTCAAAGGCGTTTTTCGGGTCATAATCGGACAGCTCTTTGTACCGCTTGTGCTTCGTTATATCGAATTTGTCCGAGAAAAAAGGTCTTACGCCCCTAAGCCGCATAATACACTTTCCACCGTCCATGACCGCTATCTCATCCTCACTCATAAGCGCCTTCCCGGTCTTTTGGTAGTTCAGACCGTAGGACTGCGATGTCCCCCTTGTGTCCGAGGTGTTGAAAAGATCATGAGGTAAGCGCCTCGTGGACGCTCCCTCCCGAACCGTGCGGGCACCTCTCGATGCACACGGCTCTCCATATGCCGTCAACTAACAAAATCAGTCTTTTCCGTGTATCTCACGGTGGCACGCCGGGCATACTGCCAGCGTTTTCCTGCGATTCTTTAGCATGACTTTTTCCCACTCATATTCACCGCTGAGGCTTTTCAGCCGTTTTACCTGATGAATCTCCACGTCATTTGTGTACTGTCCGCAGAGTTCACAAGTTTTCGAGCGCAGTTTTGCCGCTATGCGGTTTGGTCTGTCATACCGTTTGTAGGCCGGAAGAATATCTGCCTGCGGCACATTGGGCTTATCCTTGCGGATAAAAGGCCCTCTGTAAAATACGCTCTCCTTCATACCGCTTTTTGTCTTATAAATGACGGTAAACCGTCCATCCCTAAAATATTTCTTCTTAATCTTTCTGGTCTTTGTGCGGTATTTATTTGCGAATGTTTTCAGCATACTGTAATGCATCAGACTCGCAAACTTACTCATTGCGCATACATTACATGCCAGTGAGTAATAGTTGTACAAACCTCTGGTTTCAGAGTTGTACTTTGACAGAATTTCAATGTCCTTGCGGTTAATGAGCTGTGGTCTGTGGATGGCTTTCCAATGCTCTTTGTGTGTAACTTTGTCTTTCTTGATACGGATTGCACCATACTCCAATAGTTTCGATTCCCATTTCTCATGCGGCATATATAGTTTCACTGCTCCGCTGTATCCCTTCACTTTCCTGCCTTGGCGTTTTGTGACTTCCTGACTTTTTGAAATTGAAATATCGTAGCCAAGAAACCTCGCCCGGCCAGCTGCGTGGGTGATTTTGGTTTTCTCCACCGACAGTATAAGGTTCAGTTTTTCTTTGAGGAACACGGCTAAATCTGCTTTTAAGGCTTCAGCGTCCTTTTTGCTCCCGATAATGCTTATGATAAAATCATCCGCATAACGGACGTATT
>OFGR01001172.1_pt1 | contig 22355 bp, 18 predicted proteins | sample 1521811 | NCBI WGS metagenome assembly OFGR01 (sample SAMEA3504098, study PRJEB24116) | mouse gut metagenome | biome: mouse gut; feature: mouse-associated habitat; material: faeces | place: Denmark | collected 2011
TCCTTGAAAATATGGGGTTTGTAATAAAAAACATAGAGGTAGATTTGACACTACCGATTTATAATAGGAGGATATTTCTATGAAATACAGAGTACTCGGAAAAACAGGCCTGCATGTCAGTGAAATCGGACTAGGAGGCGAGTGGCTAGAGCGGCACAATACCGCAGAAGTCAAAGAAGTCATTGAGCACTGTGCACAGGCAGGCATCAATATTTTGGACTGCTGGATGTCAGAACCAAATGTACGCTCAAACATTGGCACGGCAATTGCCGGACAAAGAGAACACTGGATTATCCAGGGGCATATCGGTTCTACCTGGCAGAATGGACAGTATGTACGCACCCGTGATCTGACAAAAGTTAAGGAAGCCTTTCAGGACCTTTTAGAACGGCTGCGCACAGATTATATTGATTTGGGAATGATTCATTTTGTAGATGAAACAGCAGAATTTTCAAAAATTATGGAGGGAGAATTTATTTCCTATGTCAAAGAACTGAAAGACAAAGGCACTATCCGCCATATTGGAATGAGCACCCATAATCCCGATGTCGCCAAATTAGCAGCGCAAAGCGGAATCGTCGAAATGATTCTCTTTTCTGTCAATCCTGCTTTTGACATGCTGCCTGCCACAGAGGATTTGAATGATTATTTTCAGGAAAACTACGCTGAAAATGTTGGCGGAATCAATCCAGAACGCGCAGAATTATATCAGCTTTGTGAACAGCAAGGCGTCGGTATCACTGTGATGAAAGGCTATGCCGGAGGAAGGCTCTTTTCTGCCGAAACCTCGCCGTTTGGTGCTGCGCTGACTCCCATACAATGTCTGCACTATGCCCTGACAAGGCCAGCAGTTGCCAGTGTGATGGTTGGATTTGATACAACGCAGCATGTAGATGCCGCTGTCGCTTACGAGACAGCCTCTGAATCAGAAAAAGATTATGCAAGCGTTCTTGCAGGAGCGCCGCGCCACGCCTATTCAGGCCAATGTACTTACTGCGGACACTGTGCCCCCTGTCCGTCCGGCATTGATATCGCTATGGTAAATAAACTATATGACCTGGCAAAAATGCAGGATACCGTCCCGCCGACTGTCCGCGCCCACTACGAAGGTCTGTCGGCCCATGCAGCGGACTGCATCCAGTGCGGCGGCTGTGAAACCCGCTGTCCATTTGGTGTCTCTGTCATTGAGCGTATGTCTTCCGTCGTGAAGCTGTTTGTATAATCTTTTAACCAAATAGAATTGTTTTTCTCATCATATCGACAGTGGCTTCTGCTCCAATGGGCAGCGCACACCTTGGCAGCGCATGTCCAAAATTTACATTGTATACAATCGGAAGCCTGTCGTTATGAACTACTTTTTTTAATAATTCTTTGTATTCCTCATAATACGTCTCGTCCTGCGGTTTTCCTGCCAAAATTCCATTTACCACATCAAATACGCCTCTTTCCTTTAAAGCGCATAATTCCTTTTCAAATAATTCTGGTATCGGCTTTTCCTCGCAGGTTTCCAAAAACAAAATTTTTCCTTCCCACACTTTCCTATTTGGGAACAAATGATATCTTTCACAAATCTCTCTTTCGTCTGTGTACCTTGTTCCTTCCAAAATGTCATACATGCTTTCCAGACAGCCTCCAAGCAGTTCCCCAGAAAAAATCTTAGGTCCCTGCAAAAGCTCATATCCTCGTTCTTCTTTATGCGCTATTCGATCTGTTCCAATAGCAGCACTAGAAAAATCTTTTCGTTCTTCATACCATATTGGACTGGAACAAATTTGATTGTAGCTGCTGCCTTCCAAGTAGCTTTCAAAGGCTTCTTTGGTGTATGGCAGCATCTCATTTGCAAGTTCTCCAAGGTCACAAATAAAATTGGGTCCATAGTAAGTCTGAAGCCCTAGTTGATACAGCATAAGATGATTGATTGTAGTATCAGAAAATCCTGTAAATAATTTCGGATTATTTTGAACAGCCTGTTTAAAAGCAAAATCCTCCATCAGATATGGCAGCAGTCGGTAGGTATCATCTCCTCCGATTGCACAGATAATTCCTGCTATGGATTCCTCCATAAACGCCTGCTTCAAATCGCTTGCTCTCGCCTCTGGATGCTCTGCCAAATACGAAATCCCTTTCAATGTATTTGGCATAAAAACGGGTTCTAAACCATATTCTTTCAGCCGCCTTGTGCCAATTTCGATATTATGGCGGCAAAAATCTTCTCCCAGCATTCCACTCGACAAACTGACTATCGCAACTTTATCACCTTTTTGCAGTTTTCTCGGTTTATTCATAAATATATTTCCCTCCACAAAATCTGACACAAAACAATTTTAAGATACGCTCTAAACCATTATATTACTGTCAATATTCCGAGTGATTTGAGCAGCAAAATTACCAACAGAACAGGTGCAATATAACGAATCATTACAATATATAAGCTTTTTCTGCCAAACTTGCAGCCGGATTTTTCGACCTCATCAATCACTGTTGACGGCTTAACTACCCAGCCAATCAACAGACAGGTTCCAATCGCTACCAATGGCATCAAACAGTTATTGCTGATATAATCCATAATATCCAAAATCTGCGCACTCGATCCATTTGGCAGTTTGATGTCAAAGTACAGTTTATTGTAGCCAAGGCACACAAGAATACCACCGGCAAGCGCAATGATTGTCTCAATCACCGCCGCTTTGGTCCGCGTCATATGAAACTCGTCCATCAAACTTGACACAACTGCTTCCATGACAGAAACCGCACTTGTCAGTGCCGCAAACAACACCATTGCAAAAAACAGACAGCCTACTAGATTTCCAATCCTGCCCATTGACGAAAAGACTTTTGGAAGCGATACAAACATCAGACTTGGTCCAGATGCACTCATTCCCTCTTTTCCCATAAATGTATACACTGCTGGAATAATCATTACACCTGCCAAAAATGCAACGGCTGTGTCAAAGATCTCAATCTGATTAATCGCTTTTCCCAAATTAGCATCATCCTTAACATACGATCCATATGCAACCATAATTCCCATCGCTACGCTAAGACTAAAAAACAACTGCCCCATTGCGTCCAAAAGCACCGTAAAAAATCCCTTTACTGTCATTCCAGAAAAATCTGGAATAATATAAATCCAAAAGCCTTCTAAGCCTGTCCTTGTCACTCCAGTATCATCCTGATGGCGAATGGTTAAAGAGAAAACAGCAATTCCTACCACCAACAGCAAAAGCAACGGCATAAGCACTTTGGAGGAAGACTCAATGCCCTTATTTACGCCCCTGAATATAACAAAAGCTACCAAAAACAGAAAAACCGCCATTAGCACAATTGGCTGCCACTCTCCTGTGATAAATCCAGTAAAATACCCATCTTCTGCTGCCTGACTGCCACTACCTGTCAAATAAGCAACAAAATATTTCACTACCCATCCGCCTATTACACAATAATACGGCATAATAATCACTGGAACCAGACATGCTAGCACACCAAGAAACCGCCACTTTGATTTTAATTTGCCATAGGCTGTGAGCGGACTCTGTTTCGTTTTTCTTCCAATTGCAATCTCTGTTGTCAGCAAGGTAAAGCCAAAAGTAACTGCCAGTATCAAATACAGCACCAGATAAAGTCCTCCGCCATCTTTTGCCGCAAGATAAGGAAATCTCCAAATATTTCCCAAACCGACTGCACTTCCTGCCGCCGTTAAAACAAACCCGATAGAACCCGAAAATGAATTTCTGCTTTTTTCCTTTTTCATTCGCTATTTTGGGGATACAATCCCCTTCCATCCTTTCTTTCCTTTTTGATATCCCTTTTATGGATAATTTATTTACGGGCAGAACTGAACTGATCAATTTTTGTACAGTGCAGAACTGCCCACTTATAAGTTATTGATTGAATTTTCAATTATGCATGACTGAACTGTTACAGAATTACCGGCGAACTATCTCAAATGTATCCGCAAGAAGCAGCCAATTGGCTCGAAACAGCTTCATAATCTGCCAATATCCCATTCCGCGCAGTCCATACTCTTCAATCAAATGAAACTTTTCTCGGATACTCCGAACATCTTCAAACCACACTTCATGCTGTTCACCATCCTTTTCATAGCGAAAAAATGGAGACATTGCAGTTTGGTCAAACTGTATTTGGGCATTATTTTCAATCGCAATTTCGACCGCTTCCACATTCCCTATTGTTCGTGCTTTTGAGGTTCCCTGCACAAAAGGAAGCGTCCAGTCATATCCATAGTTTGGAATACCCAAATCAATCTTTTCCGTCGGAATTTCAGTAACTGCATATTCCACAACCTCACGTACCTTGTTAATTGGCGCCACCGCCATAGGCGGTCCGTATGTATAACCCCATTCGTATGTCATCAACAGCACGCTGTCTGCTGCCGCCCCAAGCAATTTATAATCCTTCCCCTCATACAAGACGCCTTTTTGATTGGCAGAAGTCTTTGGCGCAAGCGCTACGGAAACCGGATATCCTTTTGGTGCCGCCTGTGCTCTGACATTCGCAACAAAGTCCGCATAGGCGACTCTATCCTGCGGCAGAATATATTCAAAATCAATGTCAATTCCCGCAAATCCTTTCTCCTCCATAATGGCAAACATCTGGTCAATCAAATTTTGCTGTGCAGTCTGGTCATTGGTAATTGCACTGATCAGATAATTATTAAACATTCCTGTCTGATCAAATGGAGTCAAAACCAAAAATGGAGTCACCTGATGATTCCATGCTTCCTGAATCATCCTGCTATCGTCCGTCTGCGGCGGAACCAAATCGCCACTCGTGGTAAATCCATAAGAGAAAACGGAAATGTCCGTCAGATATGGCAGTGTCTCCGTAAGTACTTCATTTCGTATATACGGATACGCATAACCATTTACATGTGCAATTCTTTTCTCCTGTGCCTGATTTTGTTCCGGTATCAAAAGTGCCTGGCCAACCGCAAGACGGTATGGATACAAAATTTGATTGGCATATGCAACTTCCTCTGCATCAACAGAAAAAATATCCGCGATACGAGCTAACGTGTCATCTTCTTTTACTACATAAATCTGCATAAACGCAATATCCTTCGCAACTGTTTTTCCAGTGTATGAACCACTTGTAACAGTTACATTCCTTTTTTATTTATTTTATCATATTCCGGATTTCGCGTTTCGGTTATTCCTGAATCTTGCTTACAGTTGGTTGATTTTTTATTTTTCAAAACCATGTACCCAATCAGAACACAAATAGTAAATCAGATAAATCACAGAACTGATTCCCCATGTAATTGGATAAGCCCAATAAATAAATCTAATTTCCCCTATTAACCGCATAATCACAATAATATATGTAATTCGGATCACACACCATACAAACAGCATAACAAACATCGGGACAAATGCTTTTCCTGCTCCTCGGCAGACAGCCGCCACAGAATGAGAAAATGCCAACAGGAAATAAAACAGCGCGACGGTACGCCCCTGTTGTACACCAAGTGCAATAACTCCTGGAGTCTGATCAAACAAGCCAATCAGATGCGGAGCCAAAATAAAGTAACAAATTCCAATTGTTTCCGCCATCAGCACTGCCGCCAAAATACTAAACCGTGCACCTTTTTTTGCCCGTTCGTATTGTTTTGCTCCCAAATTCTGACTTATAAAAGTTGTACTTGCCATATTAAAACTGGTAATCGGCAAAAACGCAAATCCTTCGATTTTGGCATGTGTGCCATAGGCTGCCATCGCCATTTTGCCAAAAGAATTGATTTGTGACTGAACAATCACATTGGCTAGCGCAATCACAGAATTCTGCACTCCAGATGGCAGACCAAAACGGACGATTTCCAGAAGCATTGTTTTATCAAACCGAATCTTTTTTATTTCCACTGTAAACACGTTCCCTTTTCGCAGCAAATGTACCATACAAAGCGCTACGCTTGCTGCCTGAGATATCACTGTCGCTGCGGCAGCCGACCAGACACCCCAGCGGAATACTCCGATAAACAGTAAGTCAAACAAAATATTGAGCAGTGAGGAAAAAATCAAATAGTACAATGGACGCCTGCTGTCCCCTAACGCATTCATAATACTGCGGCAAATATTATACATGACCATTGCAAGCGCGCCTAAAAAGTAATATCGAAAATACTCTTGAGCCTCTGGCATAACCTCTGGATCTGTGTGCATCCATTTCAAAAAAGTAGGTGTAAAACAAACACCCACCACCGTAATAATCAAACCACTGGCGATACCAAATGCAAGAACTGTATGAACTGCACGGGAAACCTTATTTTCATCACCAGCCCCAAAATACCGGGATATCACGATACCCCCACCCATTGCAGTCCCTATAAAAAAGCTTGTCAAAAGAAAAATCAAAGTCCCCGATGAGGTAACAGCCGCCAACGCATTTGTTCCCATAAACCGCCCTACTATAAAAGCATCCGCGGTATTATACAACTGCTGAAATACTTCACTGAGAAAAACTGGCAGCGCAAATCCAATCATCAGCGAATAAGGACTTCCCTTTGTCATATCTTTCACATGCGCTTTCGTATTTTGATGAACTTTTTCCTGTATACGCAAATTTTTCACTCCCTGTAAACTGTCTTGAACAATTACATATGAATCAATGTAACAGTTCAGCCTGTGGCTTCCTGTTACGGGCATCAAGCCATGCAAAACCACTTCGTGGTGGGCTTGATGCATCTCAACCACTATGCGTTCTTACGGACTTTGCAGCGCAGTGCAAAGTCCTAGGCTGAACTGTTACAAATCAATACGCCCTTATTCTGGATTGCAACCTGTTTTTCAATTATAGCACAGCCCTTTATCTTTTTCCAGCGCATTTTGTATGCTACAAGATTTGTGCCTAACTATGATTGAATACTTTTTTAAAAGCGGTAGGAAGTGCAATTTCTGACTCCAAACGCTCTCTTGTAACCCATACAAATTCATGCGCTGTGTTTTCACTCTCTGCAATCCAACATGCCATATGCCACTCAATATGCGTAAAGATATGTTTTATCGGCTGTTTGGCGCACTCTAACCTGCACAGACTTTTAACCGCAAGATTTTTTTCGGCAAGCTGCTGTAAAAGCTGTTGTCTTGTTAATTCTCCATCAAAGTTTGGCAATTCCCACATTCCAGAAAGAACGCCCTCTTTGCCGCGCTTTTTGATTGCAATACAATCTTTGTATTGGAGAATCAAAACCGTCTTCTTCTCTATTTTGCGTGCAGGCTTCTTTTTTTTCACTGGATATTGAACTTGTGTACCATTCTGAAACGCACCGCACAGGCTTCCGAGAGGACAAATTTCACATTTGGGTGCCCCATTTGGCACACATATGACAGCTCCCAGTTCCATAAGGCTCTGTGTAAAATCTCCGCACTCTTTTGGAGGATAAATTTTCTCAAGCTGTTCTGTCATTTCCTTGCGAAATTTCGTGTCCATGATATCGCGGCCATCTTCCGTTAGCCTCGTTATCACACGCAGCACATTTCCGTCCACTGCTGCCCTTGCCTGCCCGAATGCAATAGAAGCAACTGCTCCAGCCGTATATGAACCAATTCCCGGCAAATTCAAAATATCTTCAAATTTGTCCGGGAATTGTCCCTGATACTCCACATATATTTTTTGTGCTGCCTTTTTTAAATTTTTTGCACGCGAATAATAGCCCAATCCTTCCCACAATTTGAAAAGCACTTCTTCCTCGCACAATGCAAGCGATTCTATCGTAGGAAAGCGTTCCATAAAACGCTCATAATAGGGAATCACAGCCTCTACCCGTGTCTGCTGCAGCATAATTTCAGAAACCCATACACGATAAGGGTCTTGATTTTCTCTCCAAGGCAGAATTCTTTTGTTTTGATAATACCAGTTTAGCAATGGTATGACTATTTTTTCCAATTCATTGTTCTGCATACCCTACTCTCTCCATTTATACAATAATTATTGATTCATTCTGGCCCTAATATAGTCTTCAAGAATTTTTAGCGTGCCCTCCACACCAAGCGGACTGCTGTTGATGCACATATCATAATATCGAGAATCGCCCCATTTTCCTTCCGAATACAGATTATGATACTGCTTTCTTTTCTTATCATGACGCAGCATTTTGGCGATAGCCTCTGTCTCACCCAGATGATATTTTTCCATCACACGCTGAATCTTGCTCTCTCGATTTCCGCTGACAAAAATCGTAATCAGCCCTTTTGTGCCTTTTAGCACAGATTCCGCACAACGGCCCACAATAACGAATGACTCTCCTTTTTGTGCCTTCTTCCTAATAAACTCAAACTGCATTTCAGCCAAAATTTCTTCCATTGAATTTGTATGATGTCCAACTCTCCTTGACAAAATCACATTTCTGGGCTGCTCATCATATTTCTCAATCGCTTCCGCGTCTGTGTTCATATGGCTGGCAATCTCCTCTAAAATACTTCTGTCATACAGTTTTAATGCAAAATCTTTTGCAATCCGTTCTGCAATCTCGTGCCCTGCACTTCCGTATTCCCGTCCTATTGCTACTATTGTCTGTTCCGCCATATACAAATCCTCCTTCTTTAAGTCGCTGCACAACGGCTCTTAAGCGACAGTCTTTTGATGCACTCTCTTGTGGCTGAGGTTTCAATCTATTTCTAACAATACCGAAAGAAAATAAATATCATTGACACAGCAATTACAACAACAGTCGCTGGAATTGCTGTCTTGCAGTACTTTCCCCAGCCAATCACATGACCATTTTTGGCTGCCACTGAAGTTCCAACTACATTTGCAGATGCACCAATTGGTGTCGCACTGCCGCCAATATCTGTTCCCATTGATAATGCCCATGCAAGTGTTGCTGTATCAACGCCCTGCACTGCCGCCAGACTCTGAATAACTGGAACCATGGTCGCTGCAAAAGGAATATTATCAACAAATGCGCTTGCAACTGCGGATACCCATATGATAATAGCAACCATAATTTTCAGATTCCCTCGGCTGACTTCTCCAATCAATCCCGCTATAAGCTCCAATATTCCAGTCTGTTCCAGACCGCCTACAACAATAAACAGACCAATAAAAAATAACAGTGTCTTGTAATCCACCCTTTTTAAAATCTCCAGCGCATATCTTCCTGAAGTTATCAATGTCACAACAGCAATCACTGCACCTATCAGCGCAACTGTCAGTCCTGTCTGCGCATGGGTAACAAGCATTACAACTGCACAGGCAAAAATAACACAGCTAATTACAAAATCTTTTTTGTTTGTTATTGTATCTTTTGGATTTGGCATAGAAGAACTGTCAATTTCTTCTGTTCTGCCTGCTACAAGCTCTTTGCGGAACGCGAAATAAAAATAAATTACTACTAGGACTAAGCTAATCAACGCCATAACGCCTGTATTCAAAATAAAATCTGCAAATGAATATCCTAGAGACGTACCAATGATAATATTTGGCGGGTCCCCGCACATTGTAGCGGAACCGCCCAAATTGGCACAAAATATTTCTGAGAGAATCATTGGCACTGGATTAAATTTTAACAATTTTGATAATTCTATAGTAACTGCTGCCAAAAACAAAATCACTGTAATGCTGTCAATAAACATTGCAAGCACAGCTGACATCAGCATAAACGCAACAAACAACGGTATTGGTTTATAATGAACCATTCGTGCAAGCATCATGCACAGCCATCTAAAAAATCCTGCCTTTGCCATGCCCTCTACCATAACCATCATGCCTGCAATAAAAATAATTGTAGCCCAGTTGATTCCACAAGAAGATTCTCCTGCACTACCTGCCTCATACCAGAATTCAACGGTAAAAATACTTTTTAAATTCAGAGTCAGAAGAATTGCATCCAGGCTTCTCATTGCAATGCCAAAAACGCCTATCAATGTAGCTAGTCCACACCCCAATGTCACATATTGCCTTTCTATTTTGTCCAAAACCACCAAAATAAACATGGTAATAAAAATTATTACTGCTAAAATCTGAGCAGCTAACATCTTTGTCACTTCCCTTGGTATCTTATTTTTTTACATGCATTATCATATCACTCTTGCTGCAAAAGAATTAGGTCAATCATTGACCTTTTCCAAGTCAATATTGACCTTTTCCATCTTTTAGAGTATTCTTTTTATGACACTATTTTTAGACAAAGAATGATATCTATTGACATCGTGTTTTAAAGTCCAGCTGATATGTTAGCGGAACTTATATTAGGAGGGGAACAGGGCCATGGAACAGCCTCATTATAAAACATTTCAGGAAATTGATAAACTCGGCGTCACATTTGCATACATCACTGCTTCAAACAGCCCCCATTCATTTCACTGGCATGAAGAGCTAGAACTCCTCTATCCTTTAAATGGAGAACTAGGTATCAAAATAGAAGGCAGCAAATACAGTCTGTCAACCAAAGAACTAATTGTTATTGAATCCTTCAAGACACACAACATTTACGCTTACACGGACACTGCGATGTATCTTTGTATTCATATCTCCAAAAAGTATATGCAGAAATACTTTTCTGATATTGAATTGTACGAAATTCAGTGTTTTCCAAACAATATTGCAGATTTGCTTTCTGAATACCAGAATCTCTGCTTTCTGCTGGACGAGCTTACAACACAATATATCGAAAAAGCACCTGCTTTTTTTATGGAAGCAGAAGGTATTGTTTTGCAAATTCTTGCCCGTCTCATCCGATTTTTTGCAGTAAAAATAACGCCACAAACTGCCATAACCGACACCCTTACGATTGAACGCATCCGTAGTATTCTTGCCTACGTGGAAGAACACTTTTATGAGCAGATTACACTGCAAGATGCATCTGAAACATTAGGATTGACAAAAGAATATTTCTGCCGCTTTTTCAAAAAACATATGGGAATATCATTTATGCAATACTTAAATGATGTCCGTGCTGCTCACGTTCATTGGGATTTGCTTCACACGGACATCCCTGTTGCACAACTTGCAGAAAAGAACGGGTTTTTTAATCAAAAACAATTTAACAAAATCTTTCGGGAACGTTATTGGTGCACGCCTTCCTCTGTGCGGAAAAATAATATGTCTTGGGAAAAGCGCGCATAAACAGCATACCTGGTTAAAATTTTCCTACTGTCCTGCAATACACGGACACCGACAATCGGTAAAATACAAAAAAGAATACAAAAACCACCAACACGCTGACCCAATACGCAGATAATAGATTTTCATGCATCATTTTCTCCAGAGCATGAACCGAAAAGTATGCTGATATTGTCATCAGCAAAAATGGAAGGATATAAGCTGTTCCCAGCTCCCTGCTGATAGATTTTTGCAGTGCGCGCTCTTCAAAACCAAGTTTGCGCATTACAAGATAGCGCTCCCGTTCCTCAAACGCGTCATTGGACAGCTTCATAAACATAATACATACGCTTGCTAAGATAAATACCAAAAACATAAAAATACACAATGGAAATAATATTTTGATCCATTCGTCACTGTTGTTATTGGGATCTAAATTGATACATCCTGTATAAGTTCCAGTTCCATCATTGACAGTTGCGATTTGGGATAATGCATCCCTTACTGCTTCAAAACTGTATGCATGTTCGATACAGTAATTATGTGTATACATTCGCTGTGCCTGTACACTAAGCCGTTCATACTCCGCATCATTGACAATATAAAAATCTAACCCTGTCTGCAACTGTAAAGCACCTAGATATGGCACCATTGTTTCATCAATCTTTTGATAATCTTTTCCCTGTATTGCAACTTTTCCATATTCCCGCTGTGTATAAAATGACATCAGCATCATTCGCCGCATTTCAATCACTTCATTTTCCGTTGGCTCCCGCAAAGAAAACATCATTCCTGTCTGCGCTGCAACCTCTTTCACATCAGAATATGCCAGCACAAGAAAATCGTCATAAAACATTAATACAGGAATAGAAGACTGATATGCGATATGATCTATCTCCTCAATAATCTGCTGCGCCTGCGCTTCAATGCCCTCCTGATTTGTCAAAACCTGAAATGTATATACCTTCTCAAACCGAATCATATTGTCATAACGGTTTTTCATCGCCATACCTGTTGCAAGTGCTGTTACAGAACACAGAATCAGCACACATACCATAGCATATGTCCGATAATTCTTTTTCATGCGGAACACAACTTGGTTAACCCATAGGCAGCGCTGCTTTTGATACAAAAAACCTTTGTTCCCTGCAATCGCCTGAAATATAAGCGGCAGCAGCCCGCCAAATATCAAGTAAACACCGATAATGACGAAAATTGTCGCAGCAAGCATATTTGCCATAATTTCCATACCGCTGTCTTTGACAGCAAGATAATATCCGGTTCCCAAAATACCCACACCAAATACTGTTTTGCATATCAATGTCATTCGTTTCTGTCTGATATATTCATTTTGTCTTGCCGCAGATATCATACTCAGCACACTACTGCGCAAAATATTACAATATCCTTTTATCACAAAAAACAGATAAATCACCAAAAATACAATCACCGTTATGATAACAGGTTTTATCTGAAATTGAAAGGTAACATCAATTGCAATATCTGAGATCGCTATTACAATCATCTGAAACAACCACATAAGCATCACACCTGACATCAAGCCAAGCAGCAATGACATCATACCTATGAACGTTGTTTCCATCATATAAAGCTGTCCAATTTTCTGATTTGTCAATCCCATAAAAATATAAATGCCAAACTCTCTCTTTTGTTTTGCAAGAAATACATTTGTCGCATACCAGATAAAACAAAAGGAAAAACAGCAAAGAACCACAGATACTGTCTGAATCAGGATATCAATAAACTCCTTGTTGTGGCTGCCAAGCGATGCAAATGTATTGCTGTATATCATATTTTGAAAATTGAAATAGACTGCAATCGTAAACGAAAGAGAAATAACCAATGATAAATAGCTTTTGGCACTGCTTTTGAAATTTCGAAATGCAAGCGCAATCATTTTCATAAGAAATCACCTCCCATTGAACTTTGTACCTCTATAATGCGATTGTAAAATTCTTTGCGGTCAGTTCCTTGAGAAATTTTGCACTTCATACTTCCATCGCTCAACAGATATACATCTTTTGCATAGGAAGCGCAAAGCGGGTCATGCGTTACCATCAAAATCGTTGCTTTTCCACTTTCATTTACACTTTTCAAGCAACGCATCAAATCCTTACTTGCTTTGGAGTCCAGCGCACCTGTCGGCTCGTCGGCAAAAATTATTTTGGGATCGGTAATCAACGCACGGCACACAGCGCCTCTTTGCTTTTGTCCACCCGATAACTGATATGGATATTTCTTTAGATGTTCTGTAAGCCCAAACAATTCTGCCAGACTTCTCGCCTTTTGCAAAATCTGTTTTGGTAAACCTCCGTTTAAAGACATCGGAAGCACAATATTATCCTCTAGCGTCATTGTATCAAGCAAATTATAATCCTGAAAAATAAATCCAATTTTATCCCGTCGAAGCTTTGACAATTCTTTATTGGGGATCCGCGTGATATCTTTCCCGTCTAAAATAACTTTCCCCTGCGTTGGTTTGTCAATCGTCGACAAAATATTAAGCAGTGTCGTTTTTCCAGAGCCTGAAGGTCCCATAATTGCAATAAAATCATCTTGATAAATAGATAAATCAATTCCTTTTAGTACGGTTGTCTCAAAATCTGTTGAGCCATAACTTTTCATAAGATTTTTGATTTCTGCTACTTGTACATTCTGCATTATTCAAATTTTCCTTTCTTTCTTCACTGATTTGCAGTGACTTATTTGTTGTTTTTAGTATAATGCAGGTACACGAAAAAATCCTTACAATAACCTTACAATATGACCAATAAAGGTTACAAAATTGAGACTGTCTTAAATGCGTCTTTCAATCATGCTCTAGCGCCCATTTATTTTCTCTACAAATCTGCCATGCGCATTACAATGCAGAATCGTGTATACACTCCATACACACTCTCAGCCAAGAGTTCGATTTCCAGCTTCTTTGCCACCTTCGCCGCCAGATACAGACCCATTCCCGTCGATTTATATTTGCCATTATGATAATTGTGCCCTGTAAATCCCTTCTCAAAAATACGCCGGATATCACTATCCGAAATTCCTTCTCCATTATCCTCTATATACAATCTTATTTTTTCTTCTTCTTTTTCTGTCCAGATTTTAAGTCGTGGTTCCTCCTTATTCGCATATTTGACTGCATTGTTCAAAAGCTGATCTAAGATATAGACAAGCCATGCAAAATCTGTATACACCACACAATCCACTTCCTGTATATCCAATGTAAACCGTTTCTGAATCAAAAAGAATTGGTTATTTTTTATGGAAGTTTTTACACACGCTGCCACCGATACCCTCTCTACCTGCAAATCTATTAATGGACTTTGCAGCCGACACTCCTGCATCATCATATTGACCTGATGGTTCATGCGTTCTAATGGCTCCCGCAAAGATGCTCTTATTTTGACATCTTTGATGGTTTCATCAATCAAAAGACATGTCGCAAGTGGTATCTTCCACTCATGACACCATCTTGCGATATCATCCTGGAGCTCGCAGTTCTCCTCAAACTGATTGTTCAATTTGGTTTCTAAAATCCACACGTCATGTTGTACAATCTCACAGTTCTCAAAGTCTGGCAAATTGTGATAGATCACATCCTCATGTCCCAAAAACTGTTTCTTGGTCTGTTCCCATTTTGCAAACCTTATATATTGCACTCCTGCGTAACCGGCCAAAAACACAACAATCAGCCCATCAAGATACAATAAAAAACGAATATCCTTTTCCTTCATCAAGAAAATGAAATAAAGATTATAGGCAAGAATTATCAATAAAAATGGTATTGCACCTTTCCAATACTTCTGAATAAAACGCAACAATTCTTTTCCTCCTGCAATCGTATCAGGACACAAAATATCCCAACCCTTTTTTCGTATGAATAATCTCTTCACCACATATGGTCTTAAGTTTGCTTCTCAATCTGCTAATCATTGTTGTAAGTGTACCATCTGATACATATTCATCTGTGTTCCATAGCTGTGTCATCAGTTCTTCTCTTGTGACAATCTCCGGCTGGTTTTCTGATAATTTTGCCATAATTTTCTGTTCTGATTTTGTCAGCTCTAATTCTTCTCCATTATAATACATGCAGCAAGTTTCCGCATCAAAGCTCAATTCCTTTGTCAGATAAATGCGCTCCCGCACTTTGTATTGATAGGTCCTGCGCAAAAGCGCTTCGATTTTTGCTTTCAGAAGTTCTAACTGAAATGGTTTCTCCACATAATCATCGCCGCCCTGCGCTATCGCCATAATTTTATCCTTATCATCATTGCGGCTGCTAATATATAAAATCGGAACTTTAGAGTTTTGACGAATACGGCTGCACCAATAAAACCCGTCACAAAACGGCAAATTAATATCCATCAGAACCAACTGTGGACTACATGACATAAACTCCTGATCTATCGCATCAAACTGCTGTGCTGTCACCACCTCATAGTTCCATCTTGCAAGGAATGCCGCCAACTCCTGGGCGAACACTGCATCATCTTCAACAATCAAAATTTTCATTGATTTCCTCCTGTTCTCAGCCAAACGATTCAACAAACGTATTATACGCTCCTTCTATAAAATCAGCAAGGTTCAACATAACAAACAGCCAAATACTCAAAGCAGTCGTTACAATTCACACTTACGCCAGATTTCTCATATACTTACAACGATTTCGGTGTGAATTGCAACAATTGATGCACACAAAATGCTAAAAAGCACGCATTTTGGCGCTTGCTCCGACGCCATGCAGCAAGTGCATGGCGCGGGTGTGAAAAGTAACAAGCAGTCTATATTACAAAAAACCTGCACAAATGCACAGGCTTTTCCATTTCCAAACAGTTCTGAACAATATCCATTTTAACGTCTAAATCCTCTAACTGGCGGCAAAAAAATACTTTTTTCTTCGGAGCTTTCTTCTTCTGCACTTTTTTCAGCTCTGAAAAACTCTTCAATCCACGCAAAAGAATTATGAATGTCAGGAAGTGTCCAGGGCTTTGAAGGCTCCACAGCGATATTGTGATCTGTCAACTGAAAGTCTCCTTCTCCTTCCTGCCAAAGCTCCTCAAAACTAGCAGCCATATAGCAAACAATGTCTTCAATCTCCTCGTCAATATGAAAACCTGTAAATTCTGCTTGAATATGCTCAGTCTGACAAATTCCCTGACAGACAGAAATATTGAAATCTTCATTCAGCCCCAATAATTCCCCATCAACACGATAATAATAGGAAAATAAATATATTTCTGAACCGCTTTCCGTCTGATAATGATGAAATGTTAAATCTGAAACGCGGTCGGCATATTCTTTCTGTGCATATGTCTTGATTGTTTCTTGCACATTCTCCCAATTTGACAGACTTTTCACACCTGCTGCTGTCTTTTCACGAACCAGACAGACAACATCTCCCACTTCGCTTCCCATCAGCGCAAGATTGGCAAACGCGTCATTTGCCTCCAAGATTCCCATTGTCCATCCTTGCGGTGTGCCAAAGCGGTACGCTTCCATTTTTATTCCATTGGAACCTGTACGCTTTTTCACATAAACGTTTCGTTTGAGCACCAAACTCATATTCGGATAAATAAGATCTGGATTTGTAATCACCTCCGAATTTGCATCTACAAGCTGTTCATATGCCTCACCGCTTCCCAAAAATTTTTCAGAAATATTCCATAGGGAATCCCCTTCGCAAACTTTATATTCCCCTAGTTCTTCCACAAGCATCGTATAATTTTCTAAGTCTTCCTGCAATATCTGATAACGCGGCTGATAGGACTCTTCTGCATATACTGTCAAACTGCTTCCCAAAACCAATATTACAGCAAACATACATGCTCTTAATCTTTCCACATATCCCATACGCCTGCATCCTTCCCCAGCCAAAGATTTTCCTTTAAATCCTCACATTCCAAAACCTCACCTGTACTTTCAGATTTTTCATACAAATCCCAAAATTCCGAATCTATACGATATGGTTCAAGTGCTTCATATTCAATCCGCACAGAAAAACTGTCGTCCGACGGCATATACCCTCCAACAATACTAGGCTTCGGGTCACAAGAAATCCCTATTACAAGGTCTTTATTCTCATCTATGTAAAAGAACGGATTGAACATATAATATTCGTCTAATTTTTCATCTTTTCCCAAAAACCATACAGCAAAGGCTTCGCGGGGTTCTTTGTCATCAAACGCTAAATCATCATATTCTCCGCTTTTATCTATCTGCTCACACCAAAATTCCACAAATGCATCGTCTATTTGAATAACATCCGATAACTTATATTCCTCGCCTGTTGTTAAATCCACATTCACTGCACGTTCTGTTTTATGAACATAATATATAGGAGAAACAGGCGCATAGATTTCCTCAAAATGCACACTTGCCAAATACTGGCTGTGATAGGGAACACTGCAGAGTACATCGCTGCTGAAAATGTGATATTCTTCCTGCAAAGCTTTTACTTCTTCATCTGGATACAAATGCCAGTAGTTGACTTTATCAAAAGCAGCGTCATAAAAGATTTTGTTGATGGGTTCTATTTGTTCCCCTTCGATTCCTGACAGGCACGGATACTCTATCGTCAGCACGTCCCAATATGCAAACTGCTCTGAATATTCTACAAAATACTGCATTTTCTGAATTGTATAATCTTGATACCCTGCTGGTTGCATCGCATGATAACCAACATAGCTCCCTATCCCCAGCAAAACCGCAAGCACGGCGATCGCTGCAAAAACAGGCCCTCGTTTCTTCTTTTGTTCTTCCTCCATAATGCTTGTCCCCCAACATTTCTGTTTACTATACTCCTATTTTATCTGGGAAAAGCATCAAATCTGTATCAAAATTGTATCAAAGTTGCATCATAACACTATTCAATAGCAATGCTGTCTATAATAGTTCTGAACAGCTCATCCGCATCATTGCCAAAATCCTCATGAATAAAAAAATCAAAGGTAACTAAGATATCCTCCTTCTGTACTGCCACAAACGTGTTGTTAAATATACTGCCATTGTCATTTTCCATCGCTCCAACAGCCTCAATCGCAGGAAAACCACTGATTGTCTTATCTGTAATCTCATAACCTTCACTGCTAAAAGAATCAGAAAGAACCTCCAAATCAGATTCTTCCGCTATGTAGGCATCAACATACAGCATAGACATATCCCAAATATTGTCACCCTCATATCTGGAAGACAAAGAAAGCGAAATGGTTCCCTCGCCGGAGATATCCCATAAATATGGATAGGAAAAGCTCAGTCCTAAATCCTCCATTGTATACTGCTGCATAACAGGCAAGGGAATGGACGGCTCTTGTTTCATAGCCTCATCAAGCTCCTCCTGCGCAATAGAAATAGCTACCTCTGTTCCTGTATCTTTCAAAATTTTCTGTGCTACCACCCGCGTAAGCGGCGCCAGAACAGAAAAATGATCGGCATCCTCAATCACATAACAATGGATATTCTCGTTTTTTGAGGTTCGTTCTATTTTCTTTAAATTAGAAGCATTTCCGTCACTTCCCTCAATCAGAAATGTTGGCGTTTTTACATTGTCAAGCCAATGAATCGGTGAACGCATGGTAAACTCTTCTTTATTATTTGTATCAAATGTAAATTGACTGCTGTTGTGATATTTCACTTCGTCAACAGCGCCAAAGCAAAATACTGCACGGAATTTGTCCGTATATTCCGCCGCCAGCAAGGCTCTTGTCGCACCTGTACTATGGCCTCCAAGATAGATACGGTTTGGGTCCACATAGGGAAGCGAAGCAGCATATTCATAAGCGGACGCAATATCATCCACCTCGCCAAACAATGCCTCATAATTGCCAGGATTTCCGCTGCCTCCTCTAAACGACGGATACATTGTCAAAACACCTGCCTGCCAAAACGCTGAACCAGTCTGATCGTTATCCCATTCTGGGTAACACCACGGAAAATCATCAATGCCATTTCCCCAACCACCAACAACCCAGATTATCATGGGATGCTTTTGTCCATCTCCAGGATCACTGGATACATAGGCCGCCAAATCTCCTACTTTGGAAGAATACTTCACCAGCTCAAAAGCGCCTTCCGGCGGAGCAGGAATCGGTTCATCGTCATTCTCTTCTCTTACAAGCGTTGTCTGAAACGCATCATGTGCTTCAGCGAAGCTTTGTTTCGGTTTAGAGGCCATCTGTGCACATGAAACATTCAAAACCGTTGACAATGCCAATAAAATTACAAGTGATTTTTTTATCATTTTGCTTTTCATACTTATCCCCTCTCCTTTTCTTTTTCTTATATTTCACCCATCAAAAGAACCGCACTGCAAGAATCGCAGTTCCCAAAACGGCAAGTACAACACCTGTTGCCCGGTTCAGTGTCGCAGGCGTTGCCTTATTAGCAAATTTGGCAGCAATTCTTGCCCACAATAATGTTGACCCTACACAAAACAACAGACACCCCATATCCGGCCTACCTCCTATTGCAAAATGGCTGGCAGCCCCTGTCAACGCAGTAAATGTCATAATAAAAACACTTGTTCCAACTGCTGTTTTAAGCTCATACCCCAATATACTTGTAAGAATCAAAAGCATCATCATTCCGCCGCCAGCACCAATAAATCCACAGATAAATCCAACTACAATTCCGCTGATAACAGACTGAATTATCCTCTTTTTTCTGCTGATTGCTTCCATAGTTTCTTTGGTTGTCATCACAGGCTTCACAATAAATTTGATACCAAGCAATAGTGTCATAAACACAGAGAAGCTCCCCATCGTTGTATTGGGAACCAAACTTGCAATCCAGCTTCCAAAGAGTGTGAACAGCAAAACGGTAATCATCATCACCAAACCATTGCGAATATCCAAATTTTTATTTTTTCCATAGGTATATGCACTCACTGCACTTGCCAGAACATCACTTGCTAGGGCAATTCCAACTGCTTCATATGCTGGAAGCCCCAAAAATGTAATCAGCATCGGGCTAATCACTGCCGCCGCGCTCATTCCCGCAAACCCAGTACCAAGCCCTGCACCCAATCCTGCAACAAAACATATCATAAATCGAAACATTCTTTTGTGTCCTCCCCAATAAACAATCTCCCTTATGGTATGTTAGATGTCTCATTTTGTTCGTTTTCTGAAATATTGCTCTCCCTTACAAAATAAATTGGCCTGTTTTTGACTTCCATATAAATCCTTGCCATGTATTCACCAATCATGCCAAGAATCGTGATAATAACACCTCCAAGGAAAAGCATAATGATGATAATTGACGCATAGCCTGTCCTCTCAGCATCACTGTTTAATGTTCCCACAAAAATATATCCAGCATATATCACAGATGCCATAACGATAAACATACCAAAGTAAATTACCGCCCGCAGCGGTGTTGTCGCAAAGGCCAAAAAGCCACTATATGCATAATGAAATAATCCTCTGATATTCCATTTGGTTTTCCCTGCGATACGCTCCACATTCTCATATTCAATCCATTTATTTTTAAATCCTACCCATGCGTAAATTCCTTTGGTAAACCGTTCTCTCTCTGACATTGCCACAATGGCTTTCACCACTTTGCGCTTCATCAGACGGTAATCTGTGCTTCCCGGCACCAAATCAATCACTGTCACATGATTAATAACATGATAAAAAGCCCTTGATAACACACTTTTTATCAAAGGATCACCCTTTCTGGAGACACGGCGCGCCGATGCGCAATCATATCCTTCATTTTCTATTGCATCGAGCATCTTTTTTAACAATTCTGGGGGATGCTGCAAATCCGCGTCCATAACAGCTACATAATCCCCTACGCTCTTTGACAGGCCGGCATACATCGCCGACTCTTTCCCAAAATTTCTCGACAGCGAAATGTATTGCACTTTTCCTGTATCTACGCGTTCTACTACCTTTTTTATTTCCTGTATTGTGTTGTCCTTGCTGCCATCATCCACAAACGTTATGATAAACTCACATCCTGGCATGTTCAAAAAAACTTCTTTTATTCTGTCGTAAAACAACGAAATGCAGCTTTCTTCATTATAACAAGGAACAATTAGTTCTATTGTCTTCATTCATTCACTCTTCCTCTACTTTATCTGTCTATGTCAATCATATTATTCCCATTATACCAATTCTGCTATCGTTATTCAATTGGAAGTTTGACTGTTTTGTAGATGCATGGCCAATTCAGCCTACGGCTTCCTAATTACGTAAAATACATCTTATCCAGAGATTACCTTGCAGCGTTTTTTGTAACATGCTATCCCATACTTATATATCGTTGTCATCCCATCACCCTCTAATGACTTTTCATAATTTCTCTCATTTATTTGTTCCATCGCCTCTTTACAGGCTTCTTCAAGTGCACCATCTTCTGCATATTTTAGCTCTATCACAATACCAATTCTCTTTCGGCGGATTTCTATGCTAATATCACTATAACCATCTCCTGATTCCGCATTGGATTGTACAATCCAGTTATCCATATTTCCCAGTATTCCTAACAAAAGTCCATGATAAAAGTTCTCTTTCATTCCCTTTCTGACACTTGTGTCACGTATGCTAATCATATCCTCTAAATACTCTTGAAACCCATTTTCAATTGCCAATACATTATTTTCCTCAAATGCTCTGCAAAAATTTTCAAGCCGTTCCCTGTTCTTTATTGTTTCGTCATCAAACCAATCACGGATTTGCTCAACAAATATCCACTGTATTTCTTTGTTGGGAATCACAAGTTCTGTGACATCTCCTGTCTGTGTGCCACACTGCGTCAAATAACCAGTCGTAAAAAGGATACTCCATAGATGATCCTGCCGGGAATCCAAATCCCTGTAGGTAAGTTCCTGATGGATTCTCTTTTTCACACTCTTTCCATTGATCAGTTGTTCGATCTCATTTTTCGTCGTTGCGTTTGCCCTTCCCAGAAAACTTCTGATAATGCTGTTGCTGCTTGTATTTACCCAGTAATTCTGCGGTTCGGTTACGCTGGCATCCCGCAAATCACCACAATAATTTATGACATCCCATGGGCAATATATCCCTAAATCGCCAAACAGATAGCCATCATACCATTCTTTTACAGCATAATACTGATCTGTAAACCCGTAATATTCCAGCATCTGCTTTACTTCTTCATCCGTGAAGCCAAAGTATTCCTTATAACGCACATCTTTTACTGTATATACTTTAAAATTATTTAATCCCGTAAAAATGCTTTCTTTGGATATCCTCAGGCATCCTGTTAGTACTGCAAAATATAAACTACTGTTTGTCTTAAAGGCATTCCCA